>JAABUP010004990.1_pt1 | contig 20972 bp, 14 predicted proteins | sample 5559201 | NCBI WGS metagenome assembly JAABUP01 (sample SAMN10711887, study PRJNA513373) | rock metagenome | isolation source: Antarctica rocks | place: Antarctica
ACCTCGTTGAGAATGTTGGACAAAATCTCTATTGGAAGTGAGATGAGGCTCATGGCGAAAGCTGTTCTCTCAACGTGTTGATGGCTAGCGAGAAAGCGAAAGAGTAGTACTGGTGAGCGAGCTCTCCATCTGTCGGATATCAATGAGGCTCTCGTGAAGTGAATGAAGAGCGTAAGCCCCCGAGAGATTGGGAGACAGAGTATAGTTGATGGATCAGCTCTCAGTCTGTAGGATTGATTTGAGCGAGGCTCTCGTGAAATGAATGAAGAGCATGAGGCCCCGAGAGATTGGGAGAGAGTGGAGTTAATGGGTTAGCTCTCGGTCTGTAGGATTCGAGTGAGGCTCTCATGAAGTGGATAAAGAGCGTAAGCCCACGAAAGAGAAGATCAGGACGTCTAGGTGAGTGAGCTGGGTAGGAAATTTTTGTTGTAATGATTGTGTTGTGAGTTGAAGAAATCAAAGGCTGCAACGCTAAATCCTCACCACTTTCCTTGATCTTATATAGTACGGCACGGATTTTGACCAAATGATGCATTTCAGGTCTTAGTGGAATATTGCACTACAATGGTTACACGTCGTGTTTTTATTCACGGAGAATTTTCGAGGTATGTAGGAAGCTCAGCAAAGCTATGCAATTGGGTAATTACATGACCTTAAGGTTTGCTCAGATATCTTCAACAGGCTCATTCGAGATGAAGTATTGCCCTGTTGATGTATCATATGTAGAATTCGTCTGCACAGTCTTCCCCAGCTTCAAAGCTCCATTCTCTACCACACCGCCAGCAGGGACAGGATCTCTCTGGAGTGCATTTGCCCCACTTAGAACCGTAAAATTCGCCCTATAGTGTTCCCCAGTCAGCTTTATTCAATTGTTCATGAGATGGATAAAGAAAAGTCCAAGAATCGTCTTGCTTGCGCCTTGATATTGCAGTATCAAAGCATAGAAAGACCAAAGGAATACATACAGGCTGATTTCGTCAGGATTTCGATTCACAATGGTAGGCATGCCAAAGTAGCTGGCTTTGACGGAATCTTGGCTGATCTGAAGCTCGTAATAACCACGATAGTAGAGCTCCGACCATTGCAACTCTCGATTGGCTTGGATTAATGCCGAGCTGGCATTGTTGGCCCTAGCAATGCTGATGTTCTGACCAGCAGGGGAAGGCGAGGAGACAGCCGTCCCGGCAAACTGTTGGTCTCATGTCAGCCAACGCTTGTCAGTCTTTCTTCAAGGTATATAGAGCAGATTTGGTAGACCAATTGAGAGGGGCTAGTCCTAGGCTACGTACCTCAACACCGATGCTACCCTTGCCCGTGGCAGGATCGTATGGATGTTCATCAAGCCACACCAGATCTGAGACCCAGTTTGCATGCGAATCCCCTGAGATCACGATGTTGTTGCCAATATTGTTGTCATACAGGGTCTGAAGCGTGCGATTACGGTTGGACTGATAGCCATCCCAGGCGTCGTAGTCAAAGGGATCCACGTTCCCGTAAGCGATCGATTCATTGATGCGCGAGAAGACAGTCTGGGAGCCAATCACACGCCAGGTGGCCGCACGTTTGGCTGACGACTTGAGCTGTCCAAAGAACCAATTCTCTTGGCGGCTACCCATCATCGAGCGTCCTGCATCATTACTGATCTGGTGCACATAATGCGTATTCCAATAAAGGTCGGTTATAGACCTGTCATACTGGCGGGTATCTAATATGATCAGATCTAGCAATGATCCGATAGAGAAGCTTCTCCAGATGCGAAGATTGTCGTCCATCTCGACTTGCCGAATAGGCATCCATTCAAAGTAGGCACGAACTGCATTCATCTTCCGCTGGTCAACGCTTACCCCGCCATCTTTGACGAACGAAGCCTCGGTATTGTTCAGCTCAGATTCGCCATCACGATAGGTATTATCGGCAACTTCATGGTCATCCCAAACGGGTATCCAAGGGAACGTTGCGTGGCTGAGCAGAAGATCAAGGTCTGTGCGGTAGGTCGCAATTCGCTTGCGGTAGTCGTAAAGCGTGAAGATTTCTCGATCTGGAAGCGGTATGCGGTCGATGGATTGACCATAACCATAGTCTCCATTTTGGTATTCGTAGATGTAGTCGCCTAGGTGCACCACATAGTCCACCGAGTCCTTACGGGCAGGGTTCCCAAAAGCATTGAAGAAGCCGAACGGAAAGTTGCTACAGGAGTAGACCGCAAGACCGATCTTGGTGACGAGGTCGTTGGGTGCCGGTGTCGTCTTGGTGCGGCCAATTGGGCTCGTGACATTGGAGTCACAGACGCTGAACCGATAGTAGTATGTTGTGTATGGGCTAAGGTTCTGGGCTTCAATCTGGTTCAGTCAGTATGAGACCTGCATTACTATCGTAGAGTACGACGACCAGAAGTGACGGACCTTTAAGGTGTAATCCACATCAGAGCTGGTGTACGCCATGCCCGAGTCCACCACCTTGGAGAAGCCATTGTCGGATGCAACCTTGTAGCTGATACAGATTGGGGCGGTTGAAGGGGGCACGGTATCGTTGTAAATTGGCACCGGGTTGTATAAGGGCACGAAGCCTGAGACAGTGGAGTTGTCCTTGACATCGTCTTGCATCGGTGCACATCTCGTCCAGATAATCACGGAACTGGGATATGGGTCTCCAGAAGCCACGCCGTGGGTGAAGTTCAGACTCGACGCACTGACGGGAGCTGAGCCAGCGTTTCGCTTGTTGACCTTGTGAATCGAGACGCCGAGACTGGGATGATTGTGGGAGGGGCTTCGGTAATTGATATTGGAGGCATAGTTTGCGAGGGCTACACCTGCTAAAGCGACGGTGGTTAAGAACTGCAGCATGATGATAGCAGGTGATGGTATGTCGCCTTACACTACCATTGAGAACGTTCAGCCGAGATGTTGGATGCAGGCTTGGTGCTGTCTTATATGCCTCGAGCCTTTGCATTTTTCCCTCCGACCCACTTGCCTGGGTTCTGACTTCCTGCTTCTCGAGCAACCAGGAACGAGCGCCCTCATCCAATGAGAATTGTCCATTAGCGCATGTCGAGCAGGGGGGAGCTCTATCGAGCTGCCTCTTTGGTGGAGAGAGGGACCAGACCGTCAGATCCTCCCCCACACGTCTGCACGACCTGAGAAACACGTGGAGAACATCGAACTTGCGGATTGGACCTTGCGAGCGGGGAAAAATATCTCCGACGCTTATTGTGGCGGCAAGTCTTGGCATCTGGATTTGGCGTATTAATTGACCAGGGCAATCGCTTGGCATTGCGCATTAGCATACCACACGCGGGTTAATATTTAATAAAGCCCAAAAGTGGTTTTATGTAAAAGGTTTATATGTGAACTTTACTCGGCGCGTTATTTGGCGTATCTTTTACATATATTTTGTCTTATCACAATGCGTGGTTCCTATCCTACGTAGAGTAGATGATTTACACGAGGTGACACCGTAAGAGTTAGGTAACTCTAGTAATATTAATTAGAATTACTTTAAACTTTCTTAAAGTCTTATTCGACATATAGAGATGACATCCTAAGCTTTTGAGAAACTGTGACCCATCATAAGTTTATATAATCTCATAATCTTGAGGTGTGGTATATCAACGCGCAATGCCAAGCGATTGCCCTGATTAATTAATACGCCAGACTAAATGCAGTAATGCTGTCGACGGCGGTAGCGATGTTTGTCGCTCACGAAAGCTGCGGGGCAACCGGCTGCAACGCGCACAGTTCTCCATGTCATCTGGTGTCTAATCAAACAGGCAGCTCCCACGCCGTGCAATCACCAAATGGATGTGTTTTTGGAAAAGATGCTGCATTATGATTACTAGCTAGAATTACTCCTCGAAGGACATCCTCTTCCCTCTGAATCCTTCTCCTGATCATCCAACCCACTGAAGCGAGTCCCTGTGACCGGGCTGCACACTTTCTGTAGACGAAATCTACCGCCCTTTCTTCCATCAATAATGTCCTGCGTTTGCCGGTAATGCGGCGGATACGTTCAAGCACATGGGGTATCTTCTGATGCCGAGTGCGCCGCTTGGATGCTATACTCGACGCCTGATGTCACAAAGGAAAACAATGCCGATCATGATATGCAACGAACTGAAGTTTTGTGGCAAGATGAAAGCGAGATTTGAGCACTAACAAAGTTGATGCTCGTCGATGGGATGCTCCGTACCAAAGGGCTGCCAGAGGATGGCTTTATTTGCCGGAGATTACGCTGCGGCTCTACGCAAGCATCTACAATCCGACATTACAGGGATAGGATCCGAAATTCTCCTAGAAATTGTCTGCGATATGCAGTGATCTCAGAGGCGACTTCGTTGACATCTTTGACTTTTCTGTTGCGAATATCCTGGATGAGCTTTCTCAAGCCATTGGTATAAGCTGAGGCATCCAAGGCCGTGATGTCAGAGCGTTGGGGCAATGTTCCTAAATCAACAAGAATTCTTTCGTCTGCGGCCGTTAGAAATCCTATGTCAGCTTGGGCCCTTTGGATAACATCTAGAAAGGCGGTACTTGATCAATAAGACTGGAAGTAGGGACGGGGAAGATGCAAGCCTTCAAGTTTCAATTCAACGCACCGCTTAACCCAATGGTCTTGAAATGCTGGCTTTCACAAGAAGCGTCATTGCAAACGCCATCGAGTTCATATCGACAAATTGGAATGTCTGATTTCACAGCATGACTGTAAGTCAATGATCGAAACCCATTCAATACTTCGTGAAGATATTCTGGATGATTACGGAACGACTTGAACTGCTTCAAGGGGCTCTCGTAAGGGGTGAAGTACTGTGTGTTAGGGGTGAACTCTGGGAGCATCATCTCCTATGCTTGGATTAATACACATAAACCAAGTGACTAATTATGTTACTTACCTTTCGAGCATCAGGGACGACTGTCTTTGCAGTATTATTGTTCTCGAGACCCTGGAGTGGTCCCGGGCGAACAGGAGTAATGTCACTGCTGACGTCAACAGTAGAAAGAGGAGACAGCTTGGGGTCGTCTATCGTCATTCGAGCACCTACCATCGGCTCCGACGCCAATGGCACGGGCTCAGGGGGCTCATAATCATCAGAGTCACTCGCATCAGCCAAAGATGTACTACGATGGGATGTTCGTTCTTCGCTCTGACCGTCGGCATTGTGGGCAAAATCATCATCAGAAGGCGAAGGATCTGCTCCCTGCTTGTCAGTAGATAAGTGATCGTTCGTAACCTTTGGTAGGTTAGTTTCTACTATGGCGCTATCTGATGTGGGATGACGGGTAGAAAGATCGAGATTGTGCTGCTGAAGACCGCTGATATCACTTGGGGGCTCGTAGCTCTCTTCATCGTCGACGGAGCCCGCTGTTTGCTGGCCCTCAGCAACGGGAGGCTGTGGGCTGTATCCCGGGATTTCGGCTTCATCTATTTCGCTGCGAGATATGTCCATAATGTCATCCTCTAGCTCTTGACCTTCGTCAGAGAGTTGCTCATCGGTAGCTTGGGACGGTGAACTCGGAATCTCGGCAGAATCGTGCCGATGCTTTGTTGATGCTTGAGATATGCTTTCCACTTCTTGAATTTGCGGCTCTGGCGAGGAAGAGTCGGCTGATACCTCAATCGGAGATCGAGCTGTTCTCAATGCTGTGTCGATGTTGTCTTAGTTACACTGTGGGCCTCTACAATCCTCTGATAGCTCTGATCAAATAAGAGGCTTACCTTGGTCTGCTCCTGTAGTCAACGACTCTTCCACACGCTGGCCTATGTCTAGGACATCTGGCTCATTGGTATGTTGTTTCGTCGCGGAAGGCTGGGAGAGGCGCTCAAGTTCTTCAACCAGAACTTTTCTACCTTCAATACCTTTTTTGACTTCTAATTCAAGATCCTCAATCTCTTGCTTCAAGGACTCGAGCCTCTGCTTGGTCTTATCCACAGTAGCATCCAAGACCGGAAGACCGGACTTAATCGCCAATCGACGCGTCCGCCGTTGCTCATTCAACAGCCTTGATTTCTCCTCATCCTGGGAGTGGAAGTGCTCCGGCTCTGAACGATGTCTATCATCCCGATCTCGAAGGTGCGAAAGTTGATCGAGTCGAGAGAGCTCCTCACTTCGATTTCGAGGTGGCAGCCTATCATGCAGTTGCTCCTGTTCGACCTCGCGCATTTGAACGCGGTCCAAGCTCTGTCCGTCTGTGCCGAGTGTTACCTGCACCTCATTCTGTGCAGCTAGTGGTGGATCTTTCTGTAGTACTCGCTCTTGATCTGAGGCTTGTGCAACATCAGCGACCAGCGAGCGCTCTGCCTCAGCCTTTGCACGCTCAACCTCATGGAGTTTTTGCTCTGCATCAGCGGTATCAATTTTCCCAATAGAGTCTAGGGATGCCTGCCTAGAACGGCCTGGACCGCTAAGGCGATTCGAAATGAGAGATTTGCTTGTAGCATTAGAAGCGTTATGATCTTTCTTAGACATCCCATCTAGAGGCGGTGACGCTGTCGTGCTATCCAGTGGCCCCGGTGTTTGAGCGCGGCTGATTGTCTTCTTAGCATTAACACGTTGTTCAAGCTCGGCTATCTTGCGGTTCATCAATTCGATTTCCATCTCCGTTGTTTTCAAACCCTTGGTCTGAGTAGGCATTGCCGCAACTGGAGTTATTGTAGCTAGAGTTTTTCGCGAAGGAATATCGCTCAACGGAGGGAGATCTTGGAGCGGTCTCTGCCAACCGCCTGCAGATTCAATATGTTGAGGTTTCTTTGATGCCGGCACCCGATTTCCCAGGGTTTCCACTTCCTCACTGTCAATTTCTGAAGCATCGGCCATCTCATCATCACTGATGTCGATAATGACGCTAGAATTCTCTTGTTGCCCTAAAGGTCTTTTGATTCTGGTCGAGGGTGAATCAAGGAAATCAGCAGCTTTTTGTCTTTTTCTTTGTGCTGTATTAGACGTGGCCTCAGGCTTTGACTCAGTACTAGGCTCACTAGCCGGCGCTGCAGTCCTGGTTGGGGGAGGCTGCTGTGAAGGTTCAAGATCGAAGGAAGGCTTCTGGAGCGCTCCAGCAAGCGATACGGAAGACTGTTCACGCTCCTTTCCAAACGGCTTGACTGAGTGCGAAGGCTCTGCTGTCATGAAGAGGCCAGGTATATTGAATGGCGCCTTCTGATTTACTGGTGAGAAATAAGAGCTCTGGCGGCTTGGAACCGGTGGTCGAGGGACCGTGATTGGGGCAACAACCGGCGTTGGGATATTGACTCCAGACGAAGCCGGGGGGCTTTGATGTGTGGATACCCGGTTCGTGACTTTGCGAGTCTCTTGTTGAAGTCTAAGTGCCTCAATTTTTTGACGTGCTAGGTCTGTCTTAGCTTTTCTCTTCGCTTCAGCATCTGCATCATCTTTAAGCGAAGGCGGTGGGGCACCCAATATCTCTCCTTGTGCTAGCTGCTGAGGCTCTGGATCCATATGAGTAACCGCAGGCACGCTGGGAATGGTGGCAGCACTCGAGGTAGGTGGCGGAGCAATTACCTCCGGTGTCATGGTTGCGGATGCCTTTGGGGGCACAGGCAGATTAGTGTTGACCGTGGGTTTGCCAGCCTTGGCTGCCAACATTCGGGCGATATATTCCTTGCGATCCAGGGGTTTCGAAATAGTAGCTTTAGGGGCAGACGGTTTTGCTAGGAGATTATTGCTGGCAGATTTCTTTGGCGCTGCTACAGTAGTCGAGCCTGTCACCAGTGGCTCTACGTCTTTCGCCGCTGTTGTGATTGGCGAATTACTTGTGAGGTCGCTTAAAGCAGTATGATTCTTCTCTTGGGCAACCGAAGTCTGACTATCTGCTCCAGGCGCTGCGGATTGCGGAAGCTGTGGAGGTGATGGAGAAGTGATTTGAATACCAACTTCGGAGTACAACGTCCGAAGCAAGGCAGGATTCAGTCCCTGGTTTACAATCTGAGTGAAAGTAAAACCGTGTGAATGCAAATCCAGTAAAGCTTGTTTTGCCTCTTCCCTTTTTCGTTTCGATACTTGCACGTCTGTCAGAATATGTCCTGAGACAGCACCATTTGTTGGGAGATTGGAAATGGGCGTGTTCATCGATGGATGAGTGGAGGACATTTCCTGTGTATTGGAACTACCGTTGGGTTTTGTAATATGTAGAGATTGCGATGCAGCGGAGGGTCGGTCACGAGGTTTGTGAGGTGAGTCTTAAGACACCAAACGTTAGCTACGAAGTGTTCGATGAGCCGGATGGAAGCGCATATTAGGACTTTTACCTTCATTTGCAGAACGGCCATGCCGGTTACCTAATGCCTCCACAGAAAGACCATGTCTCTCATTTTCACCTTCATTCGAGGGGCGAGAAGATAACACTTCCATCTTGCTTGTCTGTGAGGGGTTCAAGAGTCCATCGATCTCTTCGTCATCCACCTCTCCGTCTTCTAAATCCGAGATGGCAGATACACGTGTCTCGGGATTCTCTTGCGGCGAATTCTGACGCGCTGCAGATATTTGAATATTTGAAATCTCTGCAGGAGGAAATCTATGGCTTATCTGCGCGGCCGGTCTTGTAGAAGCTTGAATAGGAGACCGAGAGAAAACCGAGCTGTCAAATGGGATCGGTACAGGCGGGTGAGATTGGAGAGGAAAGGCAGACGGATTGCTTTGATTAGCAGATTCTGAAAAAGCGTCATTCACTCTACTACCAGGCGGCGCTAAGCGCTGAGCGTTGGTACGAAATGAATTCACATTCGCTTGGGGATTAGGTTTTACACCATTCGATGGGCTTTGAGCATGCGCCCGGCCATACGAAGACTGTATCCTGGCATCGTATTGGTATTGAGATATACCGGTACCGTGTGTAGTTTGAGGTGGGAAATTGTATCCATTAGGGGTGTATGGCGCGCCATACTGTGGAGCTGCAGGATAATTTGACATCCCGAGCGAGTCGGTTTTTGATGCAAACGACGGATGGCTGATTCAAATTAGTGGTACAGAGATCCAGGACTTCTTCGCAGTTTTCCCACAGACATAGTAAATTGCGAACAGCAGCACACGACGAAAGAAAGGAATGGGCGCAATCCTCGGCCCAAGGAGCAGTGTTTATGAGAAAATGGGGGAGTAGCAGGACCGATCCTAACAAGAGAGTCCTATACTGGCTCGGATTTATTCAAAATGAAGGACAAAGGCGACAGCACCTGACTGCGCAGCACTCAACAGTGTGATAGGATCTGTGTAACTTGAGTCTGAATTTGTGCTGCTCGCAGGAGTCTTGACAGAAAGTCCCGGCTTTGGCGCGGGCCATCAGCCGCCGCTATCTCGAATCAAGACAAGCGTTACTCATCAATCATAGTTTGTTTACTTTCTTGTTGGTACCGAATGTTGAATAGGAAGGATGTGGATTTCGTAATACGACCAGCTTTCTGCGTGTTAGGAAGGAGCATACCTCTCGTTAGTATTGCATTCTTCATCCGTCTACATTATGTGCTCATTAATGTCTTGAACGTTCTCAATCTTTTTGACTACATCACTCTGATCGCAGAGCTGGAAGCATGGCGACAACTGCTTCTGGGAGCGATCGATGGCGCAACAATCCTTTTGATCGAGGCTCACCGTCGCCGTCACCTGGTCCTACAGCTGTCGGTACGCGACCAAAGTCCTCGATCATCACATCCCCATCGGGCATCTCGAACCCTGCTGGACACAGTCGCAACCATTCATTCTCACCACTTACTGGATCAAACTTTGCGCCCCTGCAGCTGTCACGGCAGAGGTCAAATGCTAGCAGATCGAGTCACCAAGCCTCAAACACCTTTGCGCCTCAATTCATAAAGACGGAGGATTTGCAAAGAGCAGGTGATAAGATAGGAGGGATTGAAGGAGAAAACGATTTCTCCGGCAAAAGATATGTCTGGCTACGAGATCCACAGGTGGCGTTCATGAAGGGCTGGGTCATTGAGGAACCTTCCGCGGGCCGGCTTCTTATACAATGCGACGATGGAAGCCAACGTGAAGTTGACTCTGAAGGTGTTGACAAGGTCAACCCTGCGAAGTTTGACAAAGCAGACGATATGGCGGAGCTCACACATCTGAACGAAGCTTCTGTGGTGCACAATCTGCATATGAGGTACCAAGCGGACTTGATCTATACATATTCCGGGCTATTCCTTGTTACGGTCAATCCATACTGTCCGCTGCCTATCTACACCGACGAATACATGAAAATGTATAGAGGGCGTAGCAGGGAAGACACTAAACCTCACATTTATGCCATGGCTGATGAAGCTTTCCGCAACCTGGTCGAGGAAGGGGAGAATCAAAGTATCCTTGTCACGTAAGTCATCGTTGCGGCGCACACAGAGCAAGAGCTGATGCCATGCGTAGAGGAGAGTCTGGCGCCGGTAAAACCGAGAACACCAAGAAAGTTATTCAATACTTAGCTGCGGTTGCAACTTCGGATTCTCCTGGCGCTAAGTCTGGTGGACGACATTTCTCGAATCTCTCTCAGCAGATACTGAGAGCTAATCCCATTCTCGAGGCATTCGGGAATGCGCAAACAGTTCGAAATAATAACTCGTCACGGTTTGGCAAGTTCATTCGCATTGAATTTACTCGATCGGGCCACATTGCAGGTGCCTTTATTGACTGGTACCTGTTGGAAAAGTCTCGTGTAGTGAAACAAAATTCTAACGAAAGGAATTACCATGTGTTCTATCAGCTACTCAAAGGAGCAGATCGACGCATGAAGGAGGAATTCATGATCGCAAATCAAGGCGTGGAGGATTTTGTCTACACAAAAGACGGCAATGACATGATCACTGGTGTGTCCGATCCCGAGGAGTGGAATTCACTACTTGAAGCTTTCCACATCATGGGCTTCTCCGACAAAGAACAGTGTTCTGTACTTCGCACAGTCGCCGCGGTTTTGCTACTTGGTAATGTCACTGTGATGAAGGAAAGCATGCGCGCTGATCAAGCTACATTGACGACGGATGCTTACGCGCACGCTGAGAAAGTCTGCCACTTGCTTGGTATAGCTGTCGAGCCGTTCATCCAAGGTCTACTCCATCCCAAAGTCAAAGCTGGCAGAGAGTGGGTTGAGAAAGTCCAAACTCCGGATCAGGTTCGATCGTCGTTAGACGCTCTGTCGAAGGGCATATACGAACGGGCATTTGGGGACTTAGTATCACGGATCAATCGCCAACTCGATCGAACAGGAATGGGCCTTGATGACTCTCATTTCATTGGAGTCCTGGATATTGCTGGCTTCGAAATATTCGAAGAGAACAGCTTTGAGCAACTCTGTATCAACTACACCAACGAGAAATTGCAACAATTTTTCAACCATCATATGTTTGTCCTCGAGCAGGAAGAGTACGCAAGAGAGCAGATAGAGTGGAAATTTATCGACTTTGGAAAGGATCTACAACCTACGATTGATTTGATCGAACTTCCAAATCCTATTGGCATTTTCTCTTGCCTCGATGAAGATTCAGTGATGCCAAAAGCTACTGACAAGTCTTTCACCGAGAAAATGCACTCTTTATGGGAACGAAAGACACCGAAATACCGCGCATCGCGGTTATCCCAGGGTTTCATCCTAACTCACTACGCCGCCGAGGTCGAGTACTCTACAACTGGTTGGTTGGAGAAAAATAAGGACCCTCTCAACGATAACATCACTAGACTCCTCGCGTCGTCTAGTGATAAGCACACTGCATCACTCTTTGCAGATTGCGCTGATCCCGACGAAGATTCTGGGGCCACCAGGAGTCGTGTCAAGAAAGGTCTCTTCAGAACCGTAGCACAACGACATAAGGAACAGCTTTCGAGCTTGATGAACCAACTACATTCCACACATCCCCACTTCGTTCGTTGCATACTTCCAAACCATAAGAAGCGACCAAAACAATTCAGCGCACCACTGGTGCTTGATCAACTCCGGTGCAACGGTGTGCTCGAAGGAATAAGGATCGCGAGGACTGGCTTTCCAAATAGATTGCCCTTTTCAGAATTCCGCCAGCGCTACGAGGTCCTTTGTCGTAATATGCCCAAAGGCCATCTTGAAGGTCAGGCGGCGGCGCGAACAATGCTCGAGAAGCTCGATCTAGACCGTGCGCTTTATCGAGTTGGTTTAACCAAGGTTTTCTTCCGAGCTGGTGTTCTGGCAGAGCTTGAAGAGCAACGTGATGCACTTATTCGGGACATAATGTCAAGATTTCAGTCGATTGCTCGAGGTTTCACTCAACGAAGAATTGCACATAAGCGACTTTACCGGGCAGAAGCTACTCGCATCATCCAACATAATTTCGCGGTCTATATCGACCTTTGCAACAATCCATGGTGGAGGCTGTTTGTCCGGATGAAGCCTTTGTTGGGGGCCACAAGGACAGCTGGAGAAGTCAAAAAGCGGGATGATATGATTCAAAAGCTCGAAGCAAAGATGCAACAGGAAAGCGACGATCGAGTCAAACTAGAAGAAGAGAGAAGGCGTGCAGAAACGGAGATTCATCGTGTTCAGCAAACGTTGGAGAGTGAGCGTTCACTTGCGCTGGACAAAGAAGAGATCTTCAAGCGTCTGCAACAACGTGAAGCTGAACTTACCGAAAAGCTCACTGGTGCGATAGAAGATCAAGAGCACCTGGAGGACCAGCTCGATGACCTAGTCGATGCTAAGAGGAAGGCCGAGGCTCAAGCCAACAAGTGGCGAAGCCAACTTGAACAGGCAGGGCAGATCATAACCAGGCTAGAGGCGGACAAAAGCGATCTTTTGGATCAGATCTCCGAGCTCGACAAGCGAATTGGTGAAAACGAGATGGCCAGGTCCAAAACAGATGATAGGCACGAAAGTCTACTCGGAGACAACAAGATGCTGGAAAGTCAGCTACATCTGCAACAGCGTAAAGTTTCGGACTTGGAAGTGAGGCTCTTGAAGACAGACCAAGACTTGGACGTCAAGTTAGCCAACACCACAAAAGATCTGCAGTCCTCACGAAAGCAAGTGAAAGATCTTCTGGATGATAATCGCCAGATTCGTCAACAACTATCAGAACTTTCATCGACGTCAACAAGCTATGAAGACATGATGCGACGCAAGGAGAGTGAAATCTCAGTTTTGAAAGCGGACCAAAAAGGCTACGATGCTGAACGCAAGGCACTGGAGTCAGAGAAAAACATGTTCGCCTCCCGGCATGACAGCATACAAGGACGTCTCCGCGAGATCCAAGCAGAAGTCGATGCAACTCGCACCCAGAAGGCTCAGCTTGAGAGAGAAGTCACAGACACCAAAAGACTCCTCGATGCCAAATTATCCGAGGATGCCCAGGCAGGCAATAATCGGAAGATGCTGAATACCCAGATTGAAGACCTAAAGGCAGAGCTTTTCCAAGTCCGTGCAGACCTGAGTCGAGAACGGCAATCTCGGGACGACGTCCAGATGCTCAATGACCATCACATGGCAACCTTGAAAGAGGACTACCAGAACCTGAATGAATCGAAAATCATAATTGAAAAGGAGCTTTATGTGCAGCAAGATACTCTACGCCGTGCAGTTGAAGCTAGGACTAACGCAGAGAAGAGTCGTAAAGAATTGCAAAACGAGTTGAAAAAGTTGCGCGAACGCTTCCTAGAAGCAGAGACGTCAAGATTGGAGGCAGAGACAGCAGCAGAGCGAAGCATTTCTCGACAAGCGAACGAGCGCCAGGCAATTTTAAGGAGAGAATTGGACGAAAAGACCGCTCAATGTGGTGAGATCCAAGCTGAAAGTCGCCGCCTCGCAGAAGAAGTCCAATCCTTGACACAACTGATTGCTAATTCTGATAACTTCCGGCTTCAACATGACCAACACAAAGAGCGCCTGGAAAGAGAGCTGGTGACTGTCAAGGGCCGACTGGCTGCTTCGGAGAACGACAATCGTGCTTTACTGAATAAAGTACAGCAAAAGAATCTGGACATTGCGAGGTCAAACTCTAGAGCTAGTGACTCTCAAAGATCAAGAATCGGGCACATACAAGCAGAGAAGTCGAAGCTCGAGGAAGAGAACAGGAAATTATTACGACAATTCAATGACGCCCACTTATCAATTACCTCCGTCGAGAAGCAAAAGGAGAAGCTTGCCTTGAGTCTAGAGGATCTTACTCACGAAGTTGAGCGAGAGCACAAAGCTAGTCGCAACGCGGAAAAGACCTCCTCCACCGTCAACATTTCGCTCGCTGAAGCGAACCGCAACTTAGAGTCTGAAAGACAACTAAAAGGCCAGGCTCAAGCCAATACCAGAAAACTACAAGCTCTACTCGATGGCGCCAATGGGGAGGTTCAGGAGTCTCGGCGGCAACTCACGCTGTTGCACAAAGTGTTTAATCCCGAATCTAAGGAGGTTCAGCCATCTTGGGAGATTGTGGCACCACGCCTTCCTGAGTATACTGACCTGGTGGAGCAGCTCGAAACAACGCGACACGCTTTGCGGGTGACTGGAGAGAAATGGACTCGTGCCGAAACCCAGCTAAATGAGCTCCGAAAAAGGCATGACAATGAGGTCTCCGAAATGGATGCTCGCCACTCGTCGTCCAAGCGCCAGCTTCTGGAGGAACTCGACCAGAATGCCCAGAACACCCTTCCTGGAAGAAAGTCGCCCAAACACTTGCGAAAAATCTCTGGTTTGAGATCCTACTCAAATGCGTCCACGCCAGATCGTCGTCTCAACCAGAGCGACCCTACCAATGACTCAGGCCGTTCAGATCGAACCGTTGACACAATCGCGTTCAACAAGCGTATGGACTTGGCGGGCGAATTAGAGATGGTGCAGAATCAGCTGCAGATGACCGAAATGCAGAATCGTCATTTGCAGAGCCAGCTTGGACGTTTGTCGCCCCAGAGAGACTCGTGGCAGGACGACAGCCCATCAGTGAGGCGTGTACAGAAGCTTGAGAGAGAAAATGGGCGGCTCCACGACAGACTCGATGATTCCGCGAAGAAAGTTTCGGCATTGGAGAGAACACTGCATGCCGGGGAACTTTCATTGCGAGATGTTCAGGCCAAATCTCATGAGGAGCTCTATGATCTCATCAACTCTCAAGAGTCATCCCGCAAATCTTTAGTCCAGGTCTACAACAATACTGTGGCAGATCTGGCAGAAGCGAAATCACACTTTGACAATATGAAACACACCCGCGCATCCCTGGAGGTCGAGCTACGAGACACTAGGTCTGAGCTTCGAGAGGTCTCCGCAGCCAGCGAGCACGAAGCAGCTTCCCGGAATCAATTACTCCAGGAATTCTCTGATCTACAGATAAGGCTTGATGCCGAGTCTTCTAGAGCCTCGGATCTGGCATCAAGTCTCAGTACTTACAAGCGCCGCGCTGACGAATATTTCAGCAAACTTGAGCAAGCTGAGATTGCTGTCCTCAAGGCATCTCGAGCAGAGCAACACGCCAAGGTACAAGCACGAGAAAGTGAGGAAACGTACGTCTCCGTGATGGCGGAACGAAAGCAGATGGATGCCCAAGTTGAAGACCTCCAGCAACAGAATCAGCATTACGAGGAGAAAGTGGAAGATCTTGCAGCAGATTTAGAGGCTGCTACACAGGCGAAGAGAAGGCTTCAGCACGAACTCGAGGATTACCGGAGCCAGCGCGCCATGGACGTTGAAGATAAAGAGACCTCGATGGAGCAGACGAGACGCAAATACCAAAATGAGTTCTCCACACTCACAAATGAGTTAGAGATCGAGCGTGAGAACGTCATTCATGTTCGTGCCGAGAACACACGTATACGAGACGAGCTTGAAGAACTACGATCAAAATGGGATGACGAAGTGCTAAATAGCTCTACCTGGGCCAAAGAAAAATCTAGGCTTGAAATGACATTGAAGGATCTGTCTTCGTCTCGAGAAGAGGCGGTCAATGCTCATAATGAGGCTCAAGGGAGAGTGGTTTCGCTTCTATCCCAAGTCCGCAACCTGCGCACTTCCATGGACGATGTCGCCGCCGAACGTGACATGCTTCAAAAGGAGAAGCGCGCCCTTGAAGCTCGTCTGACGGAAGCTGGCGACCGCCTCGAAGATCTCGCACGTGGTGAAAGCCCATCGATGCGGAACGCTGCCGGCATGGATCGAGAGCTACTTGATCTTAAGTCTAAGCTTGCTCAACAAGAGGATGTGGCCGCCGCTGCAGTCGGGAAGATGCGGCGAGCAGATGCATTGACCACGGAGATGCAGAAGGACGTCGTGGCCGAACGGGACACCAATGTCACTCTGCATAAAGAGAAAGCAGCTCTTGAAAAGAACATTAAAGATCTCCAGGGCCGAGTGGTAGACCTTGAGACTAAAGGGTATTCAAGCGCCAGCCAAGACGTTCGCTTCCTGAACGGTCGTGTGCAAGAGCTTGAGCACAAATTGGAAACACAGGAGAACGCACATGCTACCTCGCTCCGCTCGGTTCGCAACGTGGACCGCACAGTGCGCGATCTACAGTCTCAACTCGCCCGCCGTGACAAGATCACCCAGCAATTGAATGACGACGTTGCTAAGGGTCGCGACAAAGTGGAACGTCTGCTCCAGAGCATCGACGAGTTGCAAGCTGAGGACGCGAAGAATCAGTTGGCTGCAAGGAGAGCTGAAAGAGATCTGCGAGAAGAGAAGGAGAAAGCTTTGAGGCTGGAGCGGGAGTTGGAGGGATGGAAGGGTCTGAGAATGGAGAGAGGAAAGCCGGTGGGGAGTAGTGAGTGGGGTGGGAGCGTGAGGGGGCATAGCAGAGGCCAGAGTAGCAGTGAAGAGGGTTTGCAGAGGATGATGAGCAATAGTAAAGGGTTCCTGTAAATATGCGGTGGGGTGGTGTTTGTTGGTGGCGTACGGATTCGGGCATTTCTTGGGGCGCTGAATGAGGTTATGTGTATTATGGCATCGTTGGCGAAGATACCTATTAAGCGTCTATTCAGCAGATCTGTCTCAATCATACGTACTTGTGCATAACTCGAAGTGCATGAGTTTCATTTGACTAGACTGGACTATGTGGGTGCAATCCCATATTGGTCCTTCCAAAGAGCCTATTTGACCAAGAATCAACGCCAAACTTGAATTTGCCGCCCTTTTGTCCATGAAAACACCTGATGCCGATGCCGCTATGCTGCCGCGCATTGTTACCATTCGTCTCGTCCTGATCATTACACCTTAATTACTATGCGTCGCATCACCAAAGGAAACGACCCTATCATATCATTTATCCCCCCACTTCCCATACTCGCCCTGCCATTTCATCAACCTCCTCGTCAGCACCTCCATCATCTCCAAGCTACTAAGCCCACTAAAGGCTTGCTCGTCTATCGCATCTAGATCCATGAGGGCCGCATTCACTGCTCCTTCGGACAGTTCGCCGCTTTTGGAAGTGCCGTTGCTGTTCGGTGGGGTATTGGTGCTTGTGCTTGATTTTGTGGTCAGAGCTGTGGTCGAGCCAGCTATGTCTACTTGGGTGTGAGAGATGAATTCGAGGATGCCGGCCACGCGGCGTTTCATGTCGTTCATGGTTGTTCGGCTGGGGTTCATGTGTCTTGGCTTTGATGGCTTGCCGATGCCGTTGTTGTCTCCATTCGTGTAGCCGTTGACGTGTGGGGTGCCGCCATCGGCGTTTTCGGAGCTGTTGCTGGGTGCTGGAGAGGATTTATGGTTGGTATCGTTTTGAGGGGGTGGATCGCGGTCTTTGGTGTATTGATTTCTTCCGATACGGCCTTTGCGCGTTGGGGGGCGGCCGGTCTTTTTGTGTGAGGGTTTTGGCGGGGGTTGGTCGGGGAGCGGAGGGTTGGGGAAAGAGGTAGTGGCGGTTTTGCTGCCTCTGGCACTTGAGGTGCGGCCTTGGGCTTCGGGCGTCGCTGATCTGGATTCTTTACAGGGGGATCATTAGCTCTTGATCTGCTGCAGGAGGGAGGGGAGAGGCCGTACCGTCGTCTCTTTCAATGCGGACTTTTCTTCTGCCTGCGTCTGCGCGCTCTTTCTCTCGCTGCGCCTCACGATCCCGAGCTTCCTTGTTTCTGTGGTTTCGGGCAGCAGCACCCCGTATGTTCTTCAATCGCTCTGGCTTTTCTGCTTCTTCCTCTACGTTGGAGTCTCGGCGACGGCTTTTGCTCTGAGAGGCTGAAGATGCTGAGCCTGAAATAGTTCGTTGTCTTTTTGAGTCTTCGGTACGCCTGCACATTATCAGTCAGCCAATTCTAATTGTCAACTGGTCGCAACAAAGCTTAGACATACTCTTCGCTGTCGCTTCTACTTCGCTTGCCCTTTCGAGTGGCGGTAGCTGTGCCAGCGGATTGACCTTCCCGCTTGCTTTCTTCAAGGACTCGCCTTAGCTGTTCTTCTGCGTAGACAGCATCGCGGCTATTCATGGTTGAGCGACGTCCTTTCAACATGTTGTCGGCATTGACTTGGGCCGCCTTGCCATTCTTGGTTCTCTTTGAATGTTTTTTCGGTGCGGAAACTGGGGAGGACTGCGGTGATTTCGATTCTTTCATGGGAATATACGAAGAGTATTTGCGTCTGTCCCATGCTATTAGTATAACGAAACGAATCTTGGATTGATGATTTACCCATTGGCACTTGTAGTAACCCTGTGCAAGTCTTTGCGGCATTGCTCACAGAAGTATTCTTCAGGGCTTGTAGATTCATCCATGATGCCAACACAGCCCCCATGCTGCCAGACTTTACAGTCGTCGCATTGTATGAACCATCCAGTGGTATCTTCGGCGAGAGCGGCGGGATCTGGATCAGTCTTGGAGCTGCCCCTGCTCGAGTCACCGCCCGAGAGCGGGAGTCCAGGGTATTCTTGATTGCCACAAATGCATCTCGTCACCTCTTCTTCGCCTTCATCCTCGACATCATCGTCGATTGCGAGTGCGGCTTCATCTTTGACGGCGTTCTGACTTCGCTTTGACCTGCGCGCCTGTGCACCGTCAATTTCTTCTGAGGATTGCGAGCGAGAGGCCGACTTTGGGTCTGGTCCTGCACTTTGACTTGCACGACCAGAATTTATGGAGGAGGAGGAAGAATTTGAAAGCTTGGTTCCGGATGGAGTTGACTGTGTCATCCTCGCCCTTGAGGATCGTCGAGGAGACATGACTGGGCGTGCTTTTCAACACCAATTGAGCATGGCCAGAGGTCCCTGAAGCTATCAGTATTTGTAGCCAGGCTCTATTTTCTGTCTTCGACTTCGAGACGCTGGCGTGACTGTAAGATGTCCAAAAAGCGCGAGGACGAGATGGGGGCTCAACCAGCACGCGCCGTAAGAGAAGTAGAAGGTTTAAATTGAAGCAGTTTCTCCAGGAGGGTACACTGATACTGAGAATTCAGAGTGTAAAGTTTGACATAAAACGATCGAGTGTGAGACCATGAAAAGAGGACTGTACTCCGAAGACTGTGGGTGCGGGACCTCGAATTAGCCCCGATTTGCCGGCGGTTTTAATTCCGCGTCAAGGCAAGCTCATAGAAGAAATCACCCCCCAAATGAACACACCCGCCAAATGAACAGCCTCTGTAGGGCTGAATCCATGAACCGAACATCAATATTAAAAAGTCATTTTCAGTCTCAATATTGTATGTAAAGTTTGTGCAGATTTTGATTCTAAGTATATTTTGTATGAGACGCTTTTAGCCATCTTGCGCTGATGTTGAGATATAGCGGAAGTGTTCATTTGGAGGGTGTGTTCATTTGGGGGGTGTTTTCTTCTAGACCTACGGTTGTCTAGACAGCTTTCAATGCAAAAGGTCCCACGCGTGAGTACACCCATGGATCTTAGAGCACGGTGTCTCAGGGGGGTTTTTGGCCGTCATTAGACCCACACTGTCTTGATATTCACTAGTCCGAGGCCAGGTAGAATGTCGGAATTGTGCTGTCTTCTAAAGATATGTAAGAAATCAAGCAAATCAGAGGTGGGATGGCTTCCCTTCAAATTGTATCTCATCGAGGTTTTTAATTCCCTATATCCAAAAAGCTGAAGAGCTATGCCTTCGTTATTTGAGTACCTTGATCCACATTTTCACCTAGATGGGCCTACAATACGAATAGCTATGGGCACTATCAATAGATACACAAGTGTATCCAATATGCTGATGCATTGGTTGCAAAATCCCCCGGCATTTGCTGTCTTCAGGCAGCCCATATCCCAGGATACGTCTTGGCTTAGGGAGTTTTATCCGAGGCCTTCTCCCTCCCTGGGTTGATGGGTATAGTGTAGTAGTGGACTTTAAAGGACGACAAAGGTGGATATCAGCGGCTCTGGTTAGCACTGTCCCTGAATCCATCATCGTTTTAGGAGTATCCCCGGGGTAAGTGCCTGGAACATCGCGTGAATTCCCGAACCTTGCCACCTACCAGAATATAGGATATCCGTGTTGTTTTATGCCAGATATGAACCCCAAGTTGACGCATCACCAAACAGAGGAGTCTGCAAATGAGAATCTGCCCAAAAGGCAAGCAGATAATCAAAAACATCGTCATTGTAGTCTCGATTTCTTGTTTCTTTGAGAAAAGATAAAGTTTGAAGTAATCATTTTGTTGAGCCTGAGACAAAGCTTGATATAGCCTTTCTGAGTCACACACTCGCTAGCGTTTCATCTTTATCAACGATCAAAAAGGGCATAAGCTTACAACGAGGTGCTCAATCAATCTCAAACGATCACACCTCTGACCTCTGACCTACAATCCCGTCGATAAGTAGCTGCCGGGTATCACAAAACTCGGCAACCCGGCAGATGAATACCGCATCGGCTTCCCTACTCCTCTAGACGATCTGCCACTGCAAACCGACTTGGTAGATCCTAGGTCACGATTCCATGAAGAGTACATGGCCATGAAGCCCCACATCCTTCAAATTCTCGCAACCAGAAGCATCTCATGGACGGCCATGAGCTTGACGAAACGCTATCCAAGACACCGCGCGCCCCCAGACAGATGTACTATACTAATCGACGCAAGGAAGGAAGCAAATGACGATTCCTGGGCCCTGCCTCTCC
>JAABUP010004991.1_pt1 | contig 20956 bp, 20 predicted proteins | sample 5559201 | NCBI WGS metagenome assembly JAABUP01 (sample SAMN10711887, study PRJNA513373) | rock metagenome | isolation source: Antarctica rocks | place: Antarctica
TTCCTGGAGCTGCTGCACCGGCCCGCCGCCCAGCCGGACGACCCGGCCTCGGCTGGCCTGTTCCACACCGCCTTCCTGTTGCCGTCCCGCGCCGACCTGGGCCGCTGGCTCGCCCATTTCCGCAGGCTGGGCCAGCCGCTCGACGGCGGCGCCGACCACCTTGTCAGCGAGGCGGCATACCTGCACGACCCCGAGGGCAACGGCGTCGAAGTGTATGTCGACCGGCCGCGTGAGCAATGGAGCTGGCGCGACGGACCCGATGGCCGCCGGGTCGAGATGGCGAACCGGCCGCTCGACGTGGAGGGCCTGTTGAGGCTCGCCGACACGCCGTGGGCCGGCGCGCCGGCCGGGACGCGCATCGGCCATGTGCATCTTCGGGTCGGCAGCATCGGCGAGGCACGGCGTTTCTACTGCGGCCTGCTCGGCATGGATGTCACGAACGCCTGGGACGCCGCCGCATTCCTCTCCAGCGGCGGCTACCACCACCACGTCGCCGCGAACACCTGGCGCAGCGCCGGGGCGGGCCCGCGCGACCCGGCGCGGGCTGGGCTTGCCTCCGTGACGCTGGATATCGCGGATGAACAGGCGCTGGCTGGCATCATGGGGCGCGTCGGCGAGGGCGGCAGCGGGGGCAGCCCGCAGAACCGAAGCTTGGTTGACCGCGGCCTAGTTGACCCCTGGGGCACCATCGTGCGGCTCCGCCTTGCCGAACCGACGCGGCAGCCGACTTCCATATAATGCAACCGTAAGGACCGATTCCTATGGCTTTCACCCTCACTGAACGCAGCGCGTCGCCCGCCGGGACGTTCGCCGCCGACTGGGCGCCGCGCGTGCTGAGCGTCGTGCGCATCGCCGTGGCGTTGCTGCTCGTCGAGCACGGCTCGCAGAAGCTGTTCGGCTTCCCGACGCCCAACCCGGCAACGGGCGGCATGCCGGCCACGTTCTCGCTGATCTGGTACGCGGCCGTGCTGGAGTTCTTCGGCGGCCTGCTGCTCCTGGTCGGCCTCGTCACCCGGCCCGTCGCCTTCGTGCTCTCGGGCGAGATGGCCTTCGCCTATTGGATGGCGCACGCGCCGCGCAGCCCGTTCCCGGTCCTGAACGGCGGCGACGCGGCGATCCTTTTCTGCTTCATCTTCCTGCTTCTTGCCGCGGCCGGCGGCGGGGCGTGGAGCCTCGACCGGCTCAGGCAGGGGCGCGGCGTGGTGTGAGGATGAATATGAGGTTGTTGGGCCAGGGCTGCCGTCGATGACCTTCCCGCTCAAGGGCGGCGTGGCGGTCGTGACGGGGGCGGCGGGCGGGATCGGCGCGGCGCTCGCCATGGTGCTCGCCGCGCGGGGCTGCAACCTGGCGCTGGCCGACGTGAACGCCGCCGGCTTGCGGGACACGGCGGCCCAGGCGCGCGGCCATGGCGTGATCGTAAGCGAGCACCAGCTCGACGTGGCCGACGACGACGCGGTGGCCGCATTGCCGGACGCCGTGCTGGCCGGGCATGGCCGTGCCAATGTGCTAGTCAACAACGCCGGCGTCGCGTTGGGGGGCAGCTTCGAGCAGGTGTCGGCCGTGGATTTCGATTGGCTGTTCTCGATCAATTTCGGTGGCGTCGTGCGGATGACGCGGGCCTTCCTGCCGGTGCTGCGGCGCGAGCCGGCGGCGCAGTTGGTCAACATTTCCAGCGTGTTCGGCCTCGTTGCCCCGCCGGGCCAGACGGCCTACGCCGCCAGCAAGTTTGCCGTGCGCGGCTTCTCGGAGGCGCTGCGGCACGAGCTGGAGGCGTCGCCTGTGGGTGTCACGCTGGTGCATCCCGGCGGCGTGCGCACCGCGATCGCCAGCAATGCGCGCCGGACGACCGCGCTCAGCAACGCCGAGACCCAGGCACAGATGGCGCTCTGGGCCAGGTTCCTCCGCCTCGACCCGATGGTCGCCGCCGAGCGCATCGTCCGCGGCATTGAGCTGCGGGAGAAGCGTGTGCTGGTCGGCCGCGACGCCCAGCGCATGGCGCTTGTGCAGCGGCTGTTCCCGATTGAATACTGGCGCGTGCTCTACCGTGGCGCCCGGACCTAGCGGGGCACAGGCCCAGGGCAATCGCATTTGCCCTCTTCGTCGTTGCCCCTCTTCGTCGTTGCCCCTCTTCGTCGTTGCGAGGAGCGCTTGCGACGTGGCAACCCAGGGCGACGCGCCAAAACATGGGTCCATGTTGCCCTGGAGTGCCGTGCCGAAGCCGGCCCGCAATGACGGGCCCTTTGCGGCCGGAGGCAGGCTGGGCCAAATGCGGTTGCCCTGGGCACGGGCCTTTGGTTGATTGAATCCTCGCACCGTGCCGACTATGAAGCGAGTCGGCTATAAAACGGATCGGCACGCAACCGTTGGAGTCCCATGCATGAGGCGCATCGATGCCGCCGCTACGCTGTGCCTGCTGCTCCTGGCAGCCTGCGTTCCCGCCTATCCGTCCCATCCGCCCATTCCGCCCATCCGGGCTGAGCAGGTTCCGGCGCCGCCGCAGTCCTCAGTCGTGATGATCTGGCAACCCGGCCACTTCGATTGGGACGGCAACGCCTATGCGTGGGTGCCCGGCAAGTGGGTGAGCCGCGCTGGCCACGGCACGCTATGGCAGGACGGCTATTGGCAGCAGACCGCCCAAGGCCCAGTCTGGCTCCCGGCGCACTGGCTCTGACCAAGGCCAGCCGCATCCGGCCTGTTAACGGCCGGGACGGAAACCCCGGACGCCGTTCGCGTCGGTCGTGTAGGTTCCGATGTATGATTTTGCCTGGTCCGACGGTCCGGACAGGACGGATGGCGGCAGCGGCTGCCAGTCGCGCGGCGGTGGTGGCGGATACGGGTTCTCCCACGCCGCCACGCTGTGGGCGTTAAGCGCCGGCGCCATTGCGATCCTTGGCTGCATCACCTTGCGGGCGGGGCTTTTGGGCAGGCTGGGCAGCAGCAGGCTGGGCGGGGACGACGGGCTGGGCAATGAAGCCAAAGGCGGCGCCACCGGCGGCAGTGCGGCCGGGGCACTCGCCTGCTGCATGGCGGCGGGCGGTTGCGGGACAGCAGGCGCAGGGGCAACAGCGGCTGACCGTGGCACAGCAGGCCCGGCAGCGGCGGCAGGCGGAGGCGCTTCGGGCGCCGCAGCGACGGCCGTGCCCGGAACTATGGGTGCCTCGACGACGAGCATGGCCTGCTGGCCCGGCGCCGCCACTGGCTCACCATCCCCGCCCGTCCAAATGGCCAGCGCGATGCACGCGGCCGTGGCCAAGCCTATTCCCGCCAGGGCAGCGAGACGCTTCCGCCGCGACGTATCGGAAGGGCCCGACAGCACAGGCCGGCTGGACTGCCACCCATCCTGCCTCGGCGCCGGCGCCCCTAGCCACTCGTGGCCGGGTGGCAGGTGCTGCGGCGGCGGGACCGCGGGGGCCGTCGCCGGCGTGGAAGGCGGCGTCATGATCGGCCCTGTCGCCAGGCGCGTGCGGAGATGGGCGAACTCATGGGGGCCGAGCAGGTCGAGGAAGCCCCGCCTGCCCGCAAGGACAAGCTGCAACGCGGTCCCAGCGCGGCAAGCGAGCTGGACATAGCGCAACACCGCGGGCTGTAGCGTGTTCGCGTCGCTGATCAGCAGCACGATGCGGTCGCATGTCCTATCCAGCGCCGTGAGCGCCTGGAAGCCACGCTTGAGGAACTCGTCGTCCTGCGCACCAGGGGCCGGCTGCCCGACTATCTGCGCCATCAGCACCGGGAGGCTCAGGCCCTCGGAAGGCGTCCCCGCCGCCCGCAGCACCCGGCACCGCAACGTTGCCAAACGGTCGGCTGCGGCGTCCAACAATGCTCGCCCGTCATCGCTCCTGATGAACAGCGTAACGTCGTTCCCATCAAGGACCGAGTCCACCAGAAGGTGAAGCGCGTCGGACTGGCGCGTCGATGAGGCTGTCTCAGGCGTGTCCACTGCCATCTCTGCTACCCTGGAGGTGTGCGGTATGAGTAATATACTCTTACATTCCCGCCGTGGCGGGTAGCCTATCCCTGATCAGGACTGGACACATCCGGTTTATCAGGTAGTCTTTGGATGCTGTCCGCTGTATGAGAGATAGGCTGCCAACACGGCATGTAAAGCGCTCTTGCCAGCCTCGGCTGCGTCCAGCGCCCAACTCGTGCGGACTGAAAGCAATCGGCTAGGCAAGCGGACGTTGGTCCGCTGGACAAAGCAGCCGCGGCCCGGTTCGCACCTAAGTTCCCTAAACCCCGTTCAAGGAGAGGCCGCCGTGCCACGGACCGCTGCCAATCTGATGTGGGCCGATGCCCTGGCTATCGTTGCGCGGGCCGACCGCCTGAACCGCGAGTTCTTCCGCCCAGCACCATCCGGCTGGGAGCCGCCCGTCGACCTTCTGGAGACGGCGGACGAGTTGATCCTGGTTGCCGCCCTGCCCGGCGTCCGCGTGGCGGACGTCGAATTGGTGATCGCCGGCGGCGAGCTGGCCATCGTCGGCACGCGCCGGCTTCCCGCCCTGCTAGGGCCGACAAGGATACACCGCATGGAGCTGCCCCATGGACATTTCGAGCGCCGTGTCGCGCTGCCGCACGGCGCCTACGAGTTGTCGCGGCGCGACCTCGTGGACGGCTGCCTGACCGTCGTGTTGCGGAAGGTGGCATAGTGGACGCTCCGGCCCCCAACCCCGTCCAGGCTGAACTGCCAGCCGACGTGCTGATCCTGGTCGCCGTGCGGGACGCCGTGCTGTTCCCAGGCGCCGTCATCCCGCTTGCCGCCACGCGCCAGGCCACCATAGAGGCGTTGCAGACCGCGGCGCGGGAGAGCCGGCATGTGGCCGTCGTGCTGCAGCGCGATCCCGCCGTCGAAAGCCCGGCGTTCACCGACCTGCACGGCATCGGCACCGAGGCCCGGCTGCTGCGCTACATCACGGCGCCGGACGGCACCCACCACGCGATCCTCCAGGGCACCGGGCGCGTGCGGCTGCTGTCGGCGGCGGACGGCCTGCCGTATGCGGCGGTGCACGTGGAGCGCATCCCGGAGCCTGACGCCGACGGCGCCGAGATCGCGGCGCGTGCCCACCAGCTCCGGGAGCGTGCGCTGGAAACGCTGCGGCTGATCGAACAGGTGCCGCCGGACCTGGTCGCGACCGTGCAGAACGTCGAGCCGGCGGGGCTGCTGGCCGACCTGGTGACGGGGCTGCTGGACCTCACCGCCGCCGAGAAGCAGGAGATCCTGGAGACCGTCGACCTTGGCCCCCGCCTTGACCGCGTGCTGTGGCGCCTGGCCTACCGCCTGGAGGTGCTCCGCCTGTCCGCCGACATCGGCAAGCGCACGCGCGAGACGATGGCAGGCCGCCAGCGGGAGTTCATGCTGCGCGAACAGCTCAAGGCCATCCAGAAGGAGCTGGGCGACGACGACGGCGCCCCGGAGCTGCAAGACCTGGAGCGCGCCCTGAACGAGGCCGGGCTACCGGAGGAGGTCGAGCGCCAGGCGAAGCGCGAGCTGCGCCGGCTGAAGCAGATGCCGGAGGGCAGCCCGGAGGTCGGCATGGTGCGGAGCTACCTCGAAGTGCTCTCCGAGTTGCCTTGGAAGCTCAGCGACGAGCCGCCGATCGACGTCGCCACGGCGCGGCAGGTGCTGGACGCCGAGCACTTCGGCCTGGAGAAGATCAAGCGCCGGATCGTGGAGTTCCTTGCCGTGCGCAAGCTGAACCCTGGCGGCAAGGGGCCGATCCTGTGCTTCGTCGGGCCGCCCGGCGTTGGCAAGACGAGCCTCGGCCAGAGCATCGCGCACGCGACCGGGCAGCCCTTCGTGCGGGTGAGCCTGGGCGGCGTCCACGACGAGGCCGAGATCAGGGGGCACCGGCGCACCTACATCGGCGCGCTGCCGGGCAACGTCATCCAGGCGATCCGCCGGGCGGGGTCCCGGAGCTGCGTCATGATGCTGGACGAGATCGACAAGCTCGGCAGCGGCGGCTTCCAGGGCGACCCGGCCTCGGCGATGCTCGAAGTGCTCGACCCCGAGCAGAACGGCACCTTCCGGGACGCCTATCTTGCCGTGCCGTTCGACCTCAGCCGCGTGCTGTTCATCGCGACGGCCAACCAGCTTGACACCATCCCGAATGCATTGCGGGACCGCATGGAGGTGGTGCAGCTCTCCGGCTACACGGCCGAGGAAAAGCAGGCGATCGCCCGGCGCTATTTGGTGCCGCGCCAGATCGTGCAGAACGGGCTGGCGGACGACCAAGTCGAGCTTGATGACGATGCCCTTGCCTCCATCATCAGCGACTACACGCGCGAGGCCGGCGTGCGCAGCCTGGAGCGCGAGGTCGGCGCGGTGTTCCGCTCCGCTGCGGTGCGGGTGGCGGAGGGCGCTACGGAGCGTCCGATCCACATCGGCATTGAGGATTTGCAGGGCATCCTCGGGCCGAGCCGGTTCGACCCGGAGGTGGCGGGCCGCGCCGCGATGCCGGGTGTCGCGACCGGGCTGGCCTGGACGCCGGTCGGCGGGGACATCCTGTTCATCGAGAGCAGCCGGATGTCGGGCGGCGGCCGATTGATACTGACGGGGCAACTCGGCGACGTGATGAAGGAGAGCGCGCAGGCGGCGCTGAGCCTGGTAAAGTCGCGCGCCGCACAGCTCGGCATCGACCCGGCCGCGTTCGAGGGCGACATCCACGTCCATGTCCCCGCCGGCGCGATCCCAAAGGATGGCCCGTCGGCTGGGGTTGCGATGTTCATGTCGCTCGCGTCGCTGCTGCTGCGCCGCGCCATCGACCCGACGGTGGCGATGACGGGCGAGATCAGCCTGCGCGGCCTGGTGCTGCCGGTTGGCGGCATCCGCGAGAAGGTGGTGGCGGCGGCGCGTGCGGGGATCACGACCGTCATGCTGCCGGCGCGCAACCGCCGCGACTGGGACGACATCCCGACCAGCGCGCGGGACAAGCTGCATTTTGTCTGGCTAGAGACGGTTGACGACGCGGTGAGGGCAGCGTTGGCGCCAGAGGCGGTGGCTGCTGCGGCGATGTCATAGGACGCCAGGTGCGCCCGTTCCCACGGTGCTAGAGGTTCGACATTTGGCGCTCACCGACATTGCCACAGGACGCTTCATCGAGTTTCAGCCCCTGTGCCGGCGGCAACGCACGCAGGAATAGGCTGACGCTGTTGGCGCACCAGGCATTTTGCGCCTCACGGTCCAGGCTTTCGCCAAGGCCCATTGCCCGCGCTTGTGGGCCGGCAAGGATCAGGTGCTGGAACTGCTCTGCCAAGAATGCAAGCTGGGTTGGATTAACATTGGGTCGGTGAGCATGCAAAACCCGGCACAGCCGCTCGATCCCCGACCGCGAACCACCATTCCGGAGTGCGGTTGCCAACTCAGGGAACCGCCCAGCCTCCGCCACCATGAGACGGTGCAGCGCGAGCGCCGGCGGCGTCAGCGCCACAGCCAACATGCGCTGCCCGGCAGCCAGCAGCGCGGCCTCAAGCGAAGGCGCGCTGTCGACCGCCGCATCGAACCCTTGCAGCCAATCGCCGATCAAGCGCCGCACCACGGCGAGGAACACTGCCTCCTTGGCAGGAAACCGGGCGTAGAGGGTGCGCTTGGAAACGCCAGCCGTGGCGGCGATGGCCTCGATGCTGGTCGCAGCAAATCCGCTCCGGAGAAAAAGCATTGCGGCCACATCGAGGATGCGTGCGGCGAGCGCCGCAGATTCGGCGGCCGTGGGCCGGCCGCCGGTGCGGGGCCGATCAGTAGCGATAGTAGTGCGGCCGGTAGTAGCCGGGTCCGACGGGGACCACGATGCAGCCGCCGAGCGTGGCTGCGATGCCGAGTGCCGCCAGAACCCGGATCAGGCGACGGCGGACACGAGATTGGTTGTGCATGGAATGCCTCCTGGACATGACGCCGACGGAAACGCACCGGGGGCGTTGCATTACGATTTGGGATGTACGGGCGCGATGTCCAGAGGCACCATGTTGGCCGCTGCGCCCGCAGGCGCGTTGACCAAGGCGGCCAGCAGGCTCTTACTAGCGGCCGGAGGAGTACGGACCTTGAAAGCAATCATCAGCCGGACATGCGGCGGGCCGGAAACGTTGGACCTGGCGGACGTGCCCGAGCCGGCGCCGGCGGCAGGGCAGGTCCTGCTCGCGGTCCATGCCGTGGGCGTGAACTACCCGGATGTCCTGATCATCGAGGACCGCTACCAAATCAAGCCGGAGCGGCCGTTCTCGCCGGGCGCCGAGGTCTCGGGTGTGGTCGAGGCGGTGGGCGCTGGCGTTGATGGCTTTCGCGTCGGCGACCGGGTGCTGGCGATGCTCGGCTATGGCGGCATGGCGGAGAAGGTCGCGGTGGACGCCGGGCGCTGCACCGTGCTGCCGGACGCGATGCCGTTCGACGAGGCCGCGGCCTTCGTGATGACCTACGGCACCTCCTACCACGCGCTGGTGGACCGGGCCGGCCTTGAACCGGGGGAGACCCTGCTCGTGCTCGGCGCTGCCGGCGGCGTTGGCCTCGCCGCGGTCGAGCTCGGCGCTGCATTGGGTGCGCGGGTGGTCGCCGCCGCTTCGAGCCAGGAAAAACTTGACACCGCCCAGGCCAGCGGGGCGGCGTCGGGCCTGCTCTATCCGCGTGGCCCGATTGACCGCGACGGCCAGAAAACGCTGTCGGCCGCCTTCAAGGACGCCTGCGGACCGAACGGCGCCGACGTGATCTACGACCCCGTTGGCGGCGACTACGCCGAACCCGCGCTGCGCTCCATCGCTTGGGAGGGGCGCTACCTGGTGGTGGGCTTCCCGTCCGGCATCCCAAAGCTGCCCCTCAACCTGCTATTGCTGAAAGGCTGCGATGTGCTCGGCGTGTTCTGGGGCGCCGCGGTGCAGAAGAACCCGGCGCGGCACCGCAAGTCGGTCAGCGAGCTGTTCGCCCTGTATGCCGAGGGCCGCATCCGCCCCAAGATTTCGCAGCGTTTCCCGCTGGCGCAGGCGGGCGAGGCGATCGCGGCGCTCGCGTCCCGTCAGACGACGGGCAAGGTGGTCGTCACCGTGCGCTGAGCCGCCGCGGATTACGCCGGCGGCAAAACTCACTATGTCTGCCCCGGCACAACTGAGATGCAACCAAATGGCGGAACGGAGTAGCAACAATGCAGCTTAATGGCGGCCCTGCCCTCGCCCACGGCGGATCCAGCGGCCGGGCGCAGGAGATCGCGGGCCGGGTCGAGCGCTTCGTGCGCGAGGTCGTCGTCCCCTACGAACAGGACCCGCGCCGCGACAGCCACGGGCCGACCGATGCGCTGGTGCATGAGATGCGCGGCCGGGCCCGCGAGGCCGGGGTGCTGACGCCGCACATCCTGGCGGACGGCAACCACCTCAGCCACCTGGAAACGGCGCTGGTGCTGCGCGCCTCCGGCCTTTCGATCCTTGGCCCGCTCGCGGTCAACGTGGCGGCGCCCGACGAGGGCAATATGTTCCTGCTCGGCCGCGTCGCGAGCGCGGAGCAGAAAGAGCGGTTCTTGACGCCGCTCGTCAGTGGCCGGGCACGGTCGGCGTTCTTCATGACCGAACCCGCCGCGGAGGGCGGCGCCGGCTCCGACCCGTCGATGATGAAGACGACGGCGCGCATGGACGGCAACCATTGGGTGGTCAACGGGCGCAAGACCTTCATCACCGGCGCGGCTGGGGCGCAAGTGGGCATCATCATGGCCAAGAGCGAGGAGGGCGCCACGATGTTCCTCGTCGAGCTGCCGATGGAGGGCATCCGCATCGAGCGCGTGCTCGACACCATTGACAGCTCCATGCCCGGCGGCCACGCCGTCATTGCGCTGGACAACGTGCGCATCCCCGCCGACCAGATGCTCGGCAACAGCGGCGAGGGCTTCAAATATGCCCAGGTCCGCCTGGCGCCGGCGCGGCTGACCCACTGCATGCGCTGGCACGGCGCCGCGACCCGCGCGCAGGAGATCGCGACGGACTACGCGGTGAAGCGCCAGGCGTTCGGCAAGCCATTGATCGACCACGAGGGCGTCGGCTTCATGCTGGCCGACAACCTGATCGACTTGAAGCAGAGCGAGCTAATGATCGACTGGTGCGCGTGGGTGCTGGACGAGGGCGGGCCGGGCACGGCGGAGTCCTCGATGGCCAAGGCCGCCGTGTCCGAGGCGCTGTACCGCGTCGCCGACCGCTGCGTGCAGGTGATGGGCGGCACCGGCGTCACGCACGACACCATCGTGGAGCAGGTGTTCCGCGAAATCCGCGCCTTCCGCATCTACGATGGCCCGACCGAGGTCCACAAGTGGTCGCTTGCCAAGAAGATTAAGCGGGACCACGCGAAGGCGGCTGCATGAGCCGGGCGAGGTGCCGGGGCGCATGATGGACGGTGGGCGATGGCGCGTCGCGCCGGGCGGAACACGATCGGCGACGCGATCGGCCGTGCGGCGGCGCGCTACCGCGACCGTGTTGCGCTGCGTTTTGGCGAGCATGTCTGGAGCTATCAGGCGCTTGACGCGATCACCAACGAAATCGCCGCTCATCTACCAAGCTTGGGGGTGACAGCAGGGGACCGGGTTGTCGCCTTTGGCCGCAACTCCGACCTTTATTTCCTGTGTTGGGTTGCCTGCTGCAAGGCCGGGCTGATCCATGTTCCCGCCAACTATGCCCTCTCGCCCACGGAACTGCGCTACATCGTTGAGCAGTCGGGCGCACGCCTGCTGCTGCACGACCCAAGCCTCGCCGCCACCGCCCAAGCGGCAGGCGCACCCGCCGCACACCCGTTTGCGTCGATTATGCCTCCAGACGGGACGCCCGCCGAGGCAGGGGAAGCCGTCGCTGACGACGACATCGCCCAAATCCTGTATACCTCCGGCACCACGGGCACCCCGAAAGGCGCGATGCTGACGCACCGTGCCCTGCTCAACGAATACGTGAGCTGCATCGTCGCGTGCGAGTTCAGCGAGCGCGACCGCACGCTCGCGGCGCTGCCGCTCTACCACACGGCGCAGATGCACTGCTTCACCATGCCGCAGTTGCTGGCCGGCGCCGAGGTCATGCTGATCGACAGCCCGGCCCCGGCGCTCTGCCTGGAGCTGATCGAGCGGCACCGCCTCACCTCGTTCTTCGCCCCGCCGACGGTCTGGATCAACCTGCTGCGCCACCCCGATTTTGCCACCCGCGACCTCAGCAGCCTCAACAAAGCCTACTACGGCGCCGCCATCATGCCGGTGCCCGTCCTGCACGAGCTGCGCCAGCGCCTACCGGGCATCCGGGCGTTCAACTGCTATGGCCAGAGCGAAATCTCGCCGCTGGCCACGCTGCTCAACCCCGAGGAGCACGACGCCCGCCCTGCCTCGGTCGGACGGCCGGTGCTGAACGTCAGGACGCGCGTCGTGGACCTGGCGATGAACGACGTAGCCCCCGGCACGCACGGCGAGATCATCCACCGCTCCCCGCAACTGATGCTCGGCTACTGGGGCAAGCCGGAGGAGACGGCGCAGGCGTTCGAGGGCGGCTGGTTCCACTCCGGCGACGTCGGCACTTTCGACGCCGAGGGCTATCTGTATGTCGTCGACCGCATCAAGGATGTGATCAACACCGGCGGGGTGCAGGTCGCCAGCCGCGAGGTGGAGGACGCCTTGTTCACCCACCCGGCCGTCTCGGAGGTCGCGGTGATCGCGGTGCCGGACGCCAAGTGGATCGAGGCGGTCGCGGCCGTGATCGTGCTGCGCGACGGCGCCGAGGCGAGTGAGGCCGGGCTGATCGAGCACGCAAGGGCCACGCTGGCGCCTTACAAGCTGCCCAAGCGCGTGTTCTTCGCCGAAAGCCTGCCGAAGAACACCGCCGGCAAGCTGTTGAAGCGGGAGCTGCGCATACGCTATGGCGGCACGGGTTCGGCCGTGCTGGGACTTGAAACGGATCGCGTCGATCCAGGATGACAGAGGGTTGAGATGGCGGCAGAGGACGTGGCCGGCTTGGAGTTCGACGTCGGCCGGCTGGATGCCTTCCTGCGCGGGAACATCGCCGGGCTGGAGGGGCCGGTGCGGGTCGACCGTATCTCCGGCGGGCAGTCGAACCCGACGTTCTTCCTGACCTATGCCAACCGGCGCATGGTGCTGCGCAAGAAGCCAGCCGGCGTGGTGCTGCCCTCCGCCCACGCCGTCGACCGCGAGGCCCGCGTGCTCAAGGCATTGGCCGAGACGGCGATCCCGGTGCCGCGCGTCCTGGTGTTCCACCCGGACCCGGATGTGGTGGGGACGCCGTTCTATGTGATGGAGCGCGTCGAGGGGCGCGTGTTCGGGCAGTGCGACCTTGAGGGCGCTGCGCCTGCTGACCGGCAGGCGATGTACATGTCCTACGCCGAAACGCTGGCTCGGCTGCACGACGTCGATTGGCAGGGTGTTGGCCTCGGGGATTTTGGTCGTCCTGGCGGATACTTCGCCCGGCAAATCTCGCGCTGGGGCAAGCAGTGGAAGGCCGCATGGTTCCGCGACATTCCTGCTCTCGTGGCGCTGGAGGCCTGGCTGCTGGACCACCTGCCGCCCGACGACAACGAGGCGGCGATCTGCCACGGCGACTTCCGCATCGGAAACATGATGTTCCACCCGACCAAGCCGGAAATCGTCGCCGTGCTGGATTGGGAGCTGTCGACCATCGGCCATCCGATGGCGGACCTCGGCTTCAGCGTCATCACTTGGAGGAGCGCGCCGGAGGAGTATGGCGGGCTGCTCGGCCTTAACCTCGCGGCACTCGGAATTCCGAGCGAGACGCAGTTCCTGGACCGCTACTACGCGACCCGGCGGGGCGCCGTGGCGCCGCTGACGCCGTTTCACGTTGCGTTCGCGATGTTCCGCTTCGCGGTCATCTTCGAGGGGATCGCCGCACGGGCACGCGCGGGAACGGCAGCCGGCGCGGACGCAGCGCAAGTAGGCGATTTGTCAATTGCCTTCGCGCGCCGCGGCTTGGAAGCGACGGCCTCGCCTGCCTGATTGGCCCTACGTCGCCACGGCTATTTTCCGTTCACCTCGACTTTGCGGCGCTCGCTTTCGTTCATCTGCTGCACGGTCGAGTCCTGGTCCTTCGTAATCGTGGTTTGGCTGGTCGTCGCCGGTGGTGCCGCGCTGGGTACGGAGCTTTGCTCCGGCCCCCGCGCTGGCCGGGCCTCGGCAGCAGCGCCGGGGCCGGTTGGCGTACTCGTCTGCGCCGCGGCAGGAAGGCTCGCTGCCAGCAAAAGGGCGAAGAGGGCAAACGCGGTCCGCATGGTCGCCATCTCCCCTTAAACCGCGAGCTGGTCGCGGATCGGCAGGCAGCGTATGCGCTTGCCGGTGGCGGCAAAGATCGCATTGCACAATGCCGGTGCGAACGGCGGCACGCCGGGCTCGCCAGCTCCGCTCGGCGGCGTGCCTGCGCTGGCCGGCACAATGTAGGTGTTGGTGACAAGCGGCGACTCGTCGATCCGCGCGACCGGGTAGTCGTCGAGGTTGCTCTGCTGCACCCGGCCGTTCTTGAAGCTAATCTCGCCCAGCTTGGCCAGGCTCAGCCCCATGATCACGGCGCCCTCCATCTGCGACTGGATGCGCTCGGGGTTCACGAACGTGCCGCAGTCGATCGCGGTATCGACCCGTGGGATGCTGAGGACGCCTTTCGCGTCCACCGCCGCCTCGACCACCGTCGCGATGTAGCTGACGAAGCTGCGATGCACCGCGATGCCCATGCCGTGGCCGGGCGGAAGCTGCCGTCCCCATCCCGCCTTGTCCGCCACCAGCTCCACGACCCGGCGCAGCCGGCCCGTGTCGATCGGGTAGTCCGCGACCGGCTCGCCGTAGTTCCAGGGCTTGTCGACCGAGGGGCTGAACGGCACGATGCGGGCGGGTCCGATCAGCTCCAGCAGCACGTCCTTCGGGTCGCGCCCGGTCGCGTGCGCGATCTCGGCGACCATGGACTGCACGGCGAAGGCGTGCGGGATGTTGGACACGGAGCGGAACCAGCCGATGCGGGTGTGCGCCGCCGCCTCCGGGTTCTCGCAGCGCACGTTGGCGATGTCGAACGGCATGTCGATGAAGCCCATGCCCAGTTCGAGCGCCGCCTCGTGCTTGGTGTCGGCCGCGAAGGTGGAGAAGATCGTCGGCGCGGCGCTGCGGTGGCGCCAGGCCACCACCTTGCCGGCCTTGTCCAGCCCCGCCTCAATCCGTTCGGCCGATACGGTGTGGTAGAAGTCGTGCTGGACGTCGTCCTCGCGCGTCCACTGCACTCGGACTGGCGCGTTCAATTCGCGGGCCAGCAGCGCCGCCTCAAGCACGTAGTCGCACTTGGACTTCCGGCCGAAGCCGCCGCCGAGCAGGGTGGTGTTCACCGTCACATTGTCGCCCGAGATCTCCAGCGTCTTGGCCAGGTCCTCCCGCGTGCCGCCGGGGCTTTGCACGGGCGCCCATACCTCGATCTTGCCGTCGGCCCAGCGCGCGGTCGCGACCGGCGGCTCCATGCTCACGTGGGCCAGGTGAGGCAGGTAGTACTCCCCCACGACCACCTTGTCCGCGGCCTTCAGCGCCCCTTCAGGATCGCCGTCGTTGCGCACGACCAAGCCCGGCGCGCGGACGGAGGCTTCCAACTGCGTGCGGTACTCGTCGCTGTCGTAGTGTGCGTTGACGCCATCATCCCAAACGACCTTCAGCGCGTTGCGGCCCTTGATCGCAGCGCCGGTGTTGCGCGCGACCACGGCGACGCCGCCAACCGGCTGGAACTTCGCCGGCCAGGGCCAGCCACGGACCTCCAGGACGCGCTCGACGCCGGGCACCTTCATCGCCTCGGCGGCGTCGAACGACACGAGCTTGCCGCCGACGACCGGCGGACGGGCGATCACGACATACTTCATGCCCGGCAGCCGCACGTCGGCGCCATAGCCCGCCCTGCCCATGGTGATGTCGCGCAGATCGGTGATGCTGACCGCACCCTTGCCGATGTAGCGGAACTCCTTGGGGTCCTTGAGCCGCAGACCATCGGCTGCCGGCACCGGCAACGCGGCGGCATCGTTCGCCAGCTCGCCAAAGCCCAGCCGCCGCCCGGAGCCGTCGTGCAGGACTTCGTGCACGCCGGCGTGGACCTCGGACACCGGCACCTTCCAGTGCTGGGCCGCCGCGGCCTCCAGCATGGTGCGCGCGGACGCGCCCACTTGGCGCATCGGTATCAAGTAGTGCCGCGTACTGCGGGAGCCGTCGGTGTCCTGGTTGCCGTATTTCACCTCGTCGCCGGGCGCCTGGACGATGCGCACCCGCCCCCAGTCGGCGCCCATCTCGTCGGCCACGACCATCGGCAGGCTGGTGCGGATGCCGGTGCCCATCTCGGAGCGGTGCGCGACGATGGTGACGATGCCGTCCGGCGCGATCGACACGAACACGCGCGGGTCGTTCACCGTGCCGTGCGGCATGCTCGCCGCCCCCGTGGCGTAGGCGACCATGGCCCCGCGCGATGTCAGCAGCGGCGCTGCGAGCACCAGGCCACCGACTGCAACAGCACCCTTGAGCAGCCCGCGGCGGCTCACGTTCTCAATCCGGCCCGGCTTAGTAGGGCGTGGCGTCTGGATATAGGTCATGGCTAGGTCCCCGTCGCGGCGACGCGGACGGCCGCCTCGATACGCTGGTAGCAGCCGCAACGGCAGATGTTGCCGGCCATGTTGCTGCGGATCTCGTCGTCGGACGGGTTCTTGGTCTCCGCCAGGAAGGCCGCCGCCTGCATGATCTGCCCGGCTTGGCAGAAGCCGCACTGCGGCACGTTCAACTCGCGCCATGCTTTTTGGACGGGATGGTCGCCCTGGGGGTGCAGCCCCTCGATGGTGATGACGTCCTGTCCGTCAACGTCGGATACGGCAGTGATGCACGACCGCGCCGCGCCGCCTGCCACATGCACGGTGCATGCGCCGCACAGCGCCTGGCCGCAGCCGAACTTGGTGCCGGTCAGGCCCAGCTCGTCCCGCAGGAACCACAATAAAGGCAAGGACGGGTCGCCGTCCCAGCTCCGCTCCTGGCCGTTGACCTTCAAAGTGATCATGTCGCGTTCTCCGCAATCTGTAAGCGAGCTGTCGCCGGCACAGTCGCCGGGCCATCGTACGCAAGTGCTCATTAGCAAATCCGCAGCCTGGATGTAACCTATTTTGTCCCGTACAGCCGGTCGCCGGCATCGCCGAGGCCGGGGCGAATATAGCCGTGTTCGTCCAGGCAACGGTCGACCGCGGCGGTGAACACCGGCACGTCGGGATGCTCGTCTTGCAGCACGGCCAAGCCCTCCGGCGCCGCGAGCAGGCACACGAACCGCAACTGCGCAGCGCCCGCCTGCCGCATCCGGCTGAGCGCCGCCGTGGCGGAGTGCCCGGTCGCCAGCATAGGATCGACCACCACCACCAGGCGCTCCGGGATGTCGTCCGGCAGCTTGAGGTAGTACTCGACCGGCACCAGGGTGGCCGGGTCGCGATACAGGCCGATGTGGCCGACGCGCGCCGAGGGCACCAGGTCGAGCATGCCATCCAGGATGCCGTTGCCGGCGCGCAGGATCGGCACGAAGCATAGCTTCTTGCCCGACAGCAGCGGCGCGTCGGTGGCCTCCAGCGGCGTCTCGATCGCAACGGCGTCGAGCGGCAGGTCGCGCGTCACCTCATAGGCCAGCAGCAGGCTGATCTCGCGTACGATCTGGCGGAACTCGACGGTGGAGGTCGCTCTTCGCCGGAGTAGCGTGAGCTTGTGCTGCACCAACGGATGATCGACGACCGTCACGTTCGGGAAGCGCGGATCGGTGTGCGGCGGCATCAGAATACGGTTCCATCGCTCAGGATGCGCAGCGGCGGCCCGCCATCGGCCCGACGCTCAGCAGCCGCCTGCCGCCCCGCCGCCCAGGTTCCGCCCTCAAGCAAGCGCGACAGCGGCAGCGCAGCCTCGTCCCGGCCCAGGCGGGCGCGGAGCGGCGGCGCAAGCCGGTCGAGCAGCGCCACCGTCAACGCGCGCCACTCGACGACGGCCAGGTGCCCCGGCGGCAAGGCGGCGTCGGCCAGCCGGGGTTCGCGCAAACGCAGCACCTCCAGGTCGAGGAACAAGCCGCCGTTGCGGTACTCCGGCAGACCCGTTAGCGCATCAAGCCCAGTGACGGCGATGCCCGCGTCCTCGAACACCTCGATCAGCGAGTAGGTCAGCCACTGCGACAGCTTATGGAACGGCACCAGCCCGGCGCTGCCCGCCGGTGCCGTATCCTCAAGCGGCAGGTCCGGATAGCGCCAGACATCTCCCAGACTACGGCCGGCGAGCACGATCCGCGTCGGCCAAACCGGGCCAAGGCCGTCCAGCACCGTCGCTAAAATGCTGCGTGCGGCCACTTGGAGGCCCGCTGTCCCTTTGTCCCGAGGCCGGGGACTGCCAGGAGCGTGCTCCTCCGAAGTCGAGACAAGATGATCAAACAGCCCGCCGACCCGCGGATCGTCCCGCCCGAACAACTCCGGCCGGGCCAGCAACGCCGCGCCCAGCCTACGCAACAAGGCGGCCCGTCCCTCCAACCCCGGCATTGGGTTGCCGTCGTCCACCATGAAAGCCCGCGCCAGCGCAGCGGCGTCAATCCGCGCCAGCCCGGCCGCGTCGGCGCGCATGCCGCCCCCGCCAGCGAACAGCCCGGCCTCAAAGGCGCGCAGGCTCGCCACCGCCAGCCCTTCGGACCGGGCCAGCACCAGCCCGGTTCCAGGCTCGGCATAGCGCCAGTCCGCGCCAGCGCCGGCATCCAGCAGCACGCTGACCACGCATAGTTCGACCCGCACCCGCGCGACCTCGTCGGCGTCCAACCCGCTCAACGCCGCGCCCAGCGCGCCCCAGCGGTCAACGCCGCCCGCAGTGAGGTGCCGCCAGCGCGCGTGGTGCGGGATGCGCAGGTCCGGGTAGGCACAGCGCACCACCGCCGCGACATACGCCGCCACATCGTCTAGGCGTGTCAGGTCGACCGTGAAGTGCGCGAGCCGTCCGGCCTCCGCCAGAGCCAGCATCGCATGGGCGCGGCCGCGCACGGCGTCCGCGGTGCAGAGCCAAGCGGCTGCCCCTGCCTCCGCTATCCCGGCCTCAGTCATCCAAACCACGGCCTTTGGCCTCGTGCAGGACCTCGGGCGGCGGCACGGCGTCGGTGTAGTAGCCGGCGGCCTTCTTCGCATCCATCTCGACGCTGGCGTCCGCGGGGATCAGCCCATCGGGGATCGCCACGCGCTCGACCACCTCGATCCCGCTCGCCACGATCGGCGCGTACTTCATGTTGCTCATCGACACCAACCGGTCGATGCGCGCGATGCCCAGCCAGTGCAGCACGTCCGGCATCAGCTCCTGGAACCGCATGTCCTGCACGCCGGCGACGCACTCCGTCCGCTGGAAATAGGCGTCGGCGCGGTCGCCGCCCTCCTGCCGCTTGCGGGCGTTGTAGACCAGGAACTTCGTCACCTCGCCCAGCGCCCGGCCCTCTTTGCGGTTATAGACGACGACGCCGACCCCGCCCGACTGCGCCGTCTCGATGCAGACCTCGATGCCGTGCGCGAGGTAGGGGCGGCAGGTGCAGATGTCGGACCCGAACACGTCGGAGCCGTTGCACTCGTCATGGACGCGGCAGGCGATCCGCGTCTCGGCACGGCCCAGCCCGGCCAGATCGCCGAACAAGTAGACCGTCATGCCGCCGATCGGAGGCAGGAAGACGTCGAGGTCCGGCCGGGTCACCAGCTCGGGGAACATCCCGCCGGTTTGCTCGAACAGGCCGCGTCGCAGGTCGGCGACCGCGATGCCGAAGCGGCGCGCGACGCCGGGCAGGTGCCAGACCGGTTCGATCGCGACCTTGGTGACGCGCGCGTTGCCGGCGGCATCGAGCACCACGCCGTCGGGATGCAGCCGGCCGGCCCGCACCGCCTCGGCAATCTCGGGCATGTTGATGTGGGCGCGGGTGACGGCGATCGACGGCCGCACGTCGACCCCGGCGGCGATGCGGTCGGCGAACAGCTCGGTGCTCAGGTGCCCCCATGGGTCGAGCGAGACGATGGCATCCGGGCTGGACCACTGCGGGAACGGCCCGATGCGCACCGCCGGGCTGGTGTTGGTAAGGTCCGGCCGGTGGTCCGCCGCAAGCTGCCCGGCCGCGACGGCGAGCGCGCGGTAGACCGAATACGCGCCGGAATGCGTGCCGATGGCGTTGCGGTTCGGCCCGGCGTTGAGTGTGGCCACAACGGCGCCCCGCGCGCTGCCCTCGACGCTGCCCCAGGCGATCCGGCGGTCGCCCGCCCCCGCGTTGCCGGGATGCGAGGCGAGCACGATGGAGCGGGGCACTGGGCACTTTTCATTCGCCCGTGCCTGCGGTTCGGTCCAGTCGATGGCAAGCTCCTGTGAAACTCTGAAACCGGACGCGACGGTAGGCTCAATTTAGAGCAAATTTGTGAGGAATTGGTTAACAGGTCAACGCCTCGAACCCTGGAATCGGTGATTTTGCAACCTGTCACCCGCCTGCACCGTTGGCGGTTCGAGGCTGCAACGCGAGACGCGGAGGCGCGCATGTCCGATCTAACTGGCAAGATGTCGGTTCCTGGCAACCCCGGACCATACAATTCCAGGATGGACGCCATGAGCGCCCTGTTGGCCCGCAACTGGTGGGCGGTGGCGCTCCGCGGCGTGTTCGGGGTCCTGTTCGGCCTGGCGGCATTCTTTCTGCCGCTGACCACGATTTCGTCGCTCGTGCTCGTGTTTGCCGTCTACATGCTGGTGGACGGCGTGTTCGCCATCGTCGCCGGCGTGCGCGCGGCGGCGCACCATGAGCGCTGGGGACTGTTGATACTTGAGGGGATCGTGGACCTGGCAGCCGGCGCCGCTGCCCTGCTGTTGCCGGGCTTGACGGTGCTGGTGGTGGTGACGTTGCTGGGCGTCTGGGCGGTTGTGACCGGCGCATTGCTGCTCGGGGCAGCCTTTCGTTTGCACGGCGGGCATGGACGCTGGCTGTTGGCGCTCCTGGGCCTGGTCTCGCTCGTTTGGGGCGTGCTGCTCTGGCTGTCACCGATTGCCGGCGCGCTGGTGCTGACCTACTGGCTCGGCGGCTACGCACTGGTGTTCGGCGTGCTGATGCTGGTGTTCGCCCTCCGGCTGCGCGGGCGTCGGGGCGGCGGTCTTCCGGCTGGGAGCGTGGCCCTCTGAACGCCGCGGCGCCGGGCGCCTGTCATAGCCCAGCGCTGGGCGCCTACTCCCGGAACATGCGTTCGTTCAGCAGGTAGCGCAGGCCGCGGGTCCAGGACTCGTCGGTGTTGCCGCGGATGTCGACGCTGTCGGCGTGCAGCGTCTTCCCGGTGGCGACGTCCTCCACCACGAGGTTCACGTTCAGGATCAAGTTGCTCACCTTTTGCACCCAGCCGTACGCCACCTGCTGGGCGCCGACCTTGCGCGCCAAATCCAACTCGCAGCCGTTGCAGCCGCGGATGCTGTCGACCCGTGCCAGCTTGTCCTGCACCGGCGCCATGTCCACCAAGGTGAAGCGGCTGCGCAGCCCGTCCCTCAACTGCCGGTCGAGCCGTTGCAGGCGGGCCATTTCGTCCGGCGTGGACGCGGCAGGCGAGGTGTTGTTGAGGGCGAAATCGAACACGGCGAGATCAGGCAACGCCTGTGCAGCAGCCGGCGCGGCAAACCCGGCGAGCAGGCCGGCTGTAAGCAGGAACTTCATCGTCTTGCATCCTCGGTGGCGGATGTTTTCGAGGCTAGCTGCTGGGTTGGACGTTTACAACGGAACCGCCCGCCACAGCGGTTCGGCATGTTTGCCACGCCAATTTCGGCTCGGCGGCACAAGGTGAACTTTTGTCCGCAACCGTATAGAAAACTCTTTGGCGAACCTTATAACTGTGATAACTCTGCGAAGAGGCACATAGCCGCCATTATTCATGAGCCTGAAGCCGCTCCCGGCTGAGACGAGTGTTTCTCGCGTGATAGTTGTAGAGACATGCGGGTACGCGGCCACCTCGGGG
>JAABUP010004993.1_pt1 | contig 20949 bp, 29 predicted proteins | sample 5559201 | NCBI WGS metagenome assembly JAABUP01 (sample SAMN10711887, study PRJNA513373) | rock metagenome | isolation source: Antarctica rocks | place: Antarctica
TCTGTTGATTGGCGTCGAGGAAGCAACTAGGGAATCGTATCCTTCAGGGCAGTGCTGCCGAAGACAAGGATAGCCAATGCGACGACCCGGCAGAATACGGCCGCTGCTCGGTCTGCTCCATTGTGAGTTGGGTGAAGAGTACACGTCCAGGGCGACATGATTCTGATAGTCGCCGACAGCATGATGAGAATTGGGATCGAGGTTCAAGATGCGGTATATTCTGTGGGTTGCATGGGGGTCGCTGATGGAGGGTCGAGGGTCCCATCGATAGCCTGGCACCCGGGAGAGCATTGGTGCCCGCACGGGTACGTCTACCTTATTCCATCAGACCATGTGCCAAGTGGGGACAAGGGGGGCCCGGCAGGCCTCTTTCGGGTTAGTCTTCGGTGGTCGATTCCCTGGGCATCCGTTTCTCATGCAAGAAGACGACTGATCAGGAGCCGGAAGAGGCAAAAACTGGCGACGACTTCTGCAGTCATCAAGGCGATCGGTCTATCAGAATGCAAATCACGACCGGCGGTCAGAATTGTGTGACTAGCCTGCTCCGCGACATTCCATACTGATATAAGGACTGATAGGAAGTGGACATCGAAGCCGTATTGGTGCTAGATATCGTTGTTGGCCAAAACCCTCAGCCCGGTAGATTCCACTCCTGCAGCCCACCAGAAGTGTGGCAGAGTGAAGATGTTCCGAGACATGATACGTGGCTGACGTGAGCATCAGAAGTCTTGTACTTGACTCGACGGCGTCAAGCTTGGCGCAGCTGCAGGGTTCCCGATGCCATCAGACTCAGAGGTATCCAATGCGGTCCGACCAAATCCAGTCTTAAGAGTGATTGGTATTCCCTTCCTTGATGGATGCTGGCAAAAGACTTGGAGACTTCGAGAGACCGGATAAAAGAACATGATAGGCAGACAAGCGCTGCAGGCGCCACAAGCGCGCTTTCATTGGCCCGAACTCGGAGCCCAGCTTGTTTGAATTGACTGCCTCGACGTCTATACAGACTTTCGAGTCTTGTCCGATTGAACAAGAGCCAGTGCTACTCTCAATCATGTCAGCCTCACTCCCTGGAAACCGCGATCTCCCTGCCTCCCAATACGACCTCAATACCTACTGGGGACGAGTGAAACAATCCGCCGAGATAGCTGATCCGAGGTGAGGAGACCATCGGGCCCACCTCACCACATGCTGGTGTGGTAGGTATACCGCAATCCTTTCCTCTTTGGTAGATCAATCAAGTCTAAAACTTCTATGCGAGAACCCTTTTCGTCTCCGCGTCGGGCCTGGAGAATGCAAAGAAGCTCGTCTCATCATACAAGCAGGGCCAGGCGAAGTCCATGACAGCCGAGATATGGCAGGCGAAGAAGGTCATCGACTCGACACTGCATCCTGGTACGGCAGAACGAAGCCACCGCATTGGATTCTGTTGACCAAGACAGACACCGGCCAGCCGGTCTTCTTGCCCTTTCGCATGTCTTGCTTCGTCATGTCGAACCTGCTGGTCACAGCTGGCATGCTTACCCCAGGGTTGCAAGTACGACGCAATTGGCACTTGAGGTGGCAAACGCTGACGAACATCAGACGACAGGCACACTTCTCTGGCAAATCACCAATCAATCCTTGAACGTTGCGATCAACAATGCGAATGCCAACAAATCCACTCCCCTTTCTACATCCACAATGGTCCAATCCTACCTTCTCGCAGTCTCAGCCTCCTGCTCCGTGGCTCTCGGTTTGAACGCAGCAGTGCCTCGTCTAAAACGACTCTCACCCAGTGCAAAGACCATCTTAACTCGGCTAGTACCCTTCGCAGCTGTCGCATCGGCAGGCGCACTTAACGTGTTCCTCATGCGAGGAGAGGAGATCAGGCAAGGCATTGCCATTTTCCCCACGCTGAGCGAGGAAGAGAAAGCGCAAAGGGAGAGAGAGGGCTCCGAAATACCAAGTCTGGGCAAAAGCAAGAAAGCCGCCACTTTAGCAGTTGGGGAGACAGCTTTGAGCAGAGTGCTAAACTCGACGCCAATCATGGTGCTACCGCCATTAATACTAGTACGGCTGCAGGAGACGCAATGGCTGCAGCAAAGACCCAGGATGGTTTTACCCGTCAACTTGGGTAGGCATACTCCCTGACCTCGTGAACCAACGTTACTGACATAAATCCAGGCCTCATTCTCACGACATCCATCTTCGCCCTCCCTCTAGCCCTAGCCGCTTTCCCTCAGCGCCAGGCTGTTCTGGCAAAGTCACTTGAGGAGCGATTTTGGGACAAAGGCGGCCAGGACGGAAAGGTGGAATTCAATCGAGGTATATGAATGAGTAACGACTTTGATAAGCGGTGTAAATAGCAGTATACGAGATCGACCATGACTCCCACCGAGTCCCCGAGGTCGCGATTTCCAGACGCATTGGTGAATTCGCAAGAAAGGAAGTTGCCGAGTTCCCTTAAGCATAATCTCCTGACCTCAACGCCATGCCAGATTATTTGGTGAAAGAGTAAGCCTGGACAACAGGAGAGGCGCTTCCTCATCGACATCAAACAGTCTCGCCGCGGAATCCCCTTCAAAGATACAGGTCCATGACGGAGCCAAAGAAGCGCCCTTCATTCCACACAGTCTCAAGAGCAATTCAAAATCCACTTCGCAGGTCTCATTGATTTTGCAACACCCCGAGATACCTAAACGATATGAGCAGAATTGCACAAACACAACCCAAACCCCGTGAATCAAGTTTACATCTTCAATGTTCCATTTACCCCATCCCACACACCCAACCTTTTCAAACCCTCTTCCTCGTTCGTATTGAAGCATTCAATTCTCGCAAAATCTAAACCCCGGCAGCAAAATCAGCAACGACGATAACGAGCACAAAAAACAGCTACATATAGATCTGCCATTCCAACTCACCCACCATCCTCCACAAAAACCGATCCAACTCCCCCTCGATCTCTTCCTCAAAACCTGCCTAAACATTCATGACCTCAAAATCCCCATCCCAGCGCCTTCCCCCAACCCCCCAATCCCCCTTCTACCCCTCTTCCATCCTCTCCCTACTCCCCCCAAACCCCCCAACCCATTCAATACCAAACCCACCCCCTCGCCATCTCCTCACCTCCCCCACATTCCCCCCATCTCAAAATCCTCCATCTCCCAACTCTGCATACCGCCCCTCACCACCACCCATCCAACCTACCCTCCAACAACCCAATTCGCTTTCCCCCCCAAACCCCCCATCTCCAACTCCCACCTCGTCCTCCATCTACCACCCCCTTCCCCCCCTTGAATCCAAAGCTCAGAAACCACCCCGTAATATACCCTCATCTTCCTTCGCCACCAAAGCAATATCAGATAGGAAATTCCAGAGCCCCCCAAACCACCTTCCTTCATCATGAAGGTGCTGAGGATCATGTTTCAAGACATGTCAACGCATCGACTCATAGATGTTTCATCAACCGTGACACCACCAGCCAGCGAGAAAAACCAATGTAGCCACCTGTAGAGCGTCGACTAGCTATCATCCAGCACAATCACCTCAACCCATCCACCAAGCCGAGAAAAAAAACGAAAGCAGCGAAAAGAAGTTCCCAGGCTTCAGCAGCGGAACATACCAAGAATCTGAGTCGATCAGTATAACGACCCAAACGACCCAGGGCCAAAAGTAAAGGAGGCTTCAGCAACATGAATATTGAAAACGATGAGAAACCCCCCAATCACCTTTCCAGCAGGCATTCAAAGCGAGGGCACAAGCAAGTCAGGAGTGGTGAAAATGTGAAAAGTGAAACACAACCCAAGGAAGGGCCGGTCGTATTTTCCTCCTTGCGTGGAGCAGAAAAATATCTAAAAAGTTCCCCTCGAACGCCCATCTTCATGCACGTCATTATCCATCGCCTCTCGCACGTGAGCCTTTCATACAATGCTGATCAAAATGCCAGGCAGACTCGTCTCGGGCCCCGGAAGCCGAAACCCAGGAAAACGCTTTTTTCCCCAATGATAAAAGGAAAAGATGCTCAATCCTCATCATCGTAGTAATCGAGGTCGACTTCCTGCCGTGCCATTCCTCCCCCTTGCCGTGCCATTTCCCTTCTATGCCGCAGCTTCGAGGCTTCTGTGCCGTCATCGGTGATCGTTTCCTTGAACCAAGGGTGCTTGAGGGCCTGCTTGGCGGTGATGCGCGACTTGGGGTCGTACTGGAAGATGCGGCGCAAAAGGTCGATGAATTGTTTGTTGAATGAAGTCCCAGGAGGAATGACTTCCTATAGAGACGTTAGATGTGATGGAGTCTTTGGCCAAGGTCTACTTACTGGTAGGGTTTTCATGGCCTTGACATACTTCCTCGACGTTTTTGGTGTGTCGTGAACGGGATAATCCAGCTTGAGACCGCGGGTGAAGTACCTAGATGACATCAGCGCTACCGACAGATTCAAGCCATGAATGCTTACTGAGCAGCCGAGTTGCGGTTGTTACCTCGCCCACTGTTTTGCACTTGGCGGACGATTTTCGGCTCGATCTTACCGCCGCATACGCTTTCCATCATGGCCAAGTGCTCAAGATTGTCATGCGTCTGAAAAAGCGCGTCACCCGTGAAAAATTCGACCAGAATACAGCCAATACTCCAGATATCACAAGGATAGCTCCAACCCAGGTTCAGTATGATCTCCGGTGCCCTATAGTGTCTTGTTGAAACCACCGAGGAATGATATTCATCATTGAAGGTAGCCGAACCAAAATCGATGAGTCGGATCTCGGTATCGAGCAGCACGCGCCGTTGCCTTGCAACTCGTTGTACGGTGGTGGATGAAGAAGGGATATTTCGATTATAGGTGAAGGTTTGATACGAGTTACCAACCAGAAGGATGTTCTCGGGTTTCAAATCGGTATGAATTAGATTAAGATCGTGTAAGACTAGGTTTCCGATTAGCACGGCCTTGAAGTATGGGTGGGTAACTTACAAGCAACGCTGGTAAAGAGCTGCCGGGCAAAGCTCTGAATTTGGCTGCTTGGAAAGGGCACGAATTCGTTGCCCTTCAGGAAGTCGAACACACTTTGACCAAGAAGATCGGTAACAATGCATATATGATTCCGGAAGTCGAAGCAGTCTCGTAAATGAATACATTTATTACGGTTGTTTCGGTCGTTGTGAGAAAGAGTCTGGAGCACACGCAATTCGATTCGCGAAGCATCGCGATACTTTTGTACAGAACGAATAATCTTGATGGCACACTTAGATCTTGTACGCCTGTCGAAAGCTTCGACCACTTTGCCGAAAGTGCCTTGACCAAGTAATCGACCGACTTGGTCTAAAGAATGTCAGCATCTTGGGGTATCTGTTGTGACAATCTGATGGAAGGAACTTACACCTATCACCTATCGGCGTGTCTTCAGTCACTATGTAGTGACCGTCCTCATCGTCAATGTTATCATTGATAGTCACGGTCTGTTGTGGCATTAGCAAAGTTCCCTGTAAGTAAGACAATGAGAGATTTACTTCTCTTATCGAAGGCACATGCACCTCTTTCGCCTTGATCGGAGGGTTTGGAGGTGGTTGATAAGCGCTATATGCATCTCCTTGGTTTTCGATCTCCTTTCGTTTCCTTTCATCTGCAATCTGTAGCCGCGTCACGCGTTTCCTCTTCTGCCCAACTTGGCTGTCTTCGATGTATGTTCCTGTGCTCCCATGACTAGTGTGAGAGCCCAGCGATGTCGGTGCGGTGGTCTGTAAGGAAGTTGTTCGATCGGTTGAGATTGTATCAGATACACTATTCCCATTCGAGTAGGTTCGTGCATGTGAGTATGAAGCCTGCAGGTCTCTGGCAGCGTCATACGCTGCTCCTTGACCGGTTCTCCTCTTTTTGTTCATTTGTTCATTGCCTCTTGCCATTCCTTGCTTTGGTGGATTGACACGGGTGTTCTCCTTTCGTTTTGCAGGCGGAGGCGAATCGTCGTCGATCACGATCACCTCTTTGGGGAGTCCGTTCTTGTAGAATGTATCCCAATCGGGCCCTCGATCCCTCTTTCTCGATGCCCGCAAGGCTGATGTGGACTGGGAATTGGTCATTAGACCAGAATGAGGTGGCTGTCTGGAGCCTGAGGCAGCCGACGGCCTGGGGACAGAGGCTGGAGTGTTGTTGGGGAAACTATAGGAAGGTGCCAGTTGCGATGATCCACTTGGTATTGAATTGTTTGCCGCGTATGACAACAAATGCGAATTGTAAGTCGAATGGTGACCAAAGTGGGGGCTTTGAGGCGGGAGGGTGGCTGTCATAATCGAGGGGATTGACATTGCTCATGCATGGGCGTAGAGGTAGACGGATGCAAGTTGGCAATTCAGAGTCCTTGGGATCGTCGGAATTTAACGCTGACGCCCGAGTTTGAGACTTCAACTTCGACGGCTGTTTCATTCACTCTGTGTAAATTTGAGTGTGAAAATCACTCGGTGAAATAGACGCCCTCACCCTTGGCTTTGGGGTTGATTAATCCGGGAGCTGGGGAGTGCTTCGGTCGCGCGTGGTCGAAAGGCGGAGTACGGGCGTCAGGCGTTAACCCGACACCTTTGGGAGGCAGCAATGGAGTGAGTTCGGTGAATCTCAGCAATCCGACATGATAGATTGCGAGAGAACTGTCGTCAGATCGCCAGAGAAGTGCTGGTGGAGGCAGCACCTACGGCGGAGGGATGCAGGCCTGTGTACTCGCCAGAGACGAACGGCCTTTCTGGGAGGTTGTGACTTGTGAGAGCCCTGAGAGAATTGGAGAGAAAGGCGCTAAGCTTGGTTGGGATTAGCCCGAAGGATGGAGTGGCTCGGGAGGGGAGGAAATGACGACTGCACATCTGCACACTTGTCAAGTTGACCACCTTCACTTGCTCGTGTCGATGTTGGTGTGTAAGTCACTCTTGAACACGCAATTTGAAGTTGTCCTACGTAAGTGAGAAATGTTAAATACGATTCGAGTTGCCACGGTGTCAGCAAAGTTGGTCCAATGACGCTATTGAGTACGAGTACCGGGCGAATTTCATCACATGGACCTCCATTTCCCATTTTCCCTCGAGTACCAATCTCATCACTGGAGTGATTGAAAGCCAAACTCCATCGACTGTCATGTCTCCCTCATCGAGGACGCGAAGCTACAATCTTACGAGGCAGCGGTAATGCATAAATCCCATGAACATCTATTGTTCTAGTAATTCCTGCCGATTGAGGGTGAGACGTTCCACCGCAATCCACCTTGCTGCCTCTCGAGGCTGAATTCAGCTCGCCTAAATCGCCTTGATGAGTATTTTGCGCCCATGATTGTCGAACGAAGCGTCTGTTGCGCTTCGCATGATTCATGCGCCTTTCCACATGCAATCAAATACCCCAGGATATCGTACAAAATCCTCCTAGCCTGTTTCGAAATTCACCTCCTTTTCTGCGCCCAAAGCGGCGCCACCGTTTCTACCGCCCTCTCAATCACTGCCTTCACCCGCTCCCTGAGAACAGGACTCGTGCACTCGACTTCCAATGTCTCCAGCCATACTTTGGCCACATGCTTGTCGAATTTGATCTCTACCCCTGGCACTGGTATTCCGATGCTGTGTAGTCGCTCCATTTCTTCCGCTTCAAGGTCTGCAGGATCCTCTTCTGGCTCATTCCCATCTGCCGGTTCGTTTTTGATCCCATTCGCATCGATGGCTGGTTTGGGCTGCTTCGGTGGGATTTTCGGGTGAGTTATCGGGGTGATCATGGGGCCGAACTGCGCTTCAAGAAACATACAGAGTCGTGAGAATCGCTCCTCGGGTGAAATGTTTGAGTGAGGATTGCGCTCATTACGTGAATGGTTATGTTGTTGACTTTTCGAGGATTCTATCCAGCGTTCAGCCAAAGCCTCAAGAGCCAAAGAACTACACTTACGTTTAACAGCTGCAGGGCTGCTTTCGACGGTAAACAGGACAGCTAATACAGAATCCGCAATACCGTCGTTCAACATGTTTCCCTCCCACTCAACAGTCACATGCCCGTTATTCTCGTATCGAACAATAACGCAGCCCATAACTAGAAAAGCCACCGCATGAGGGGAGCGATCGATGTCCTCATCTACTAATTCTATGTCGTGCTCCGTACTGTTACCGTTTGTTGCTGCGGTTCCATTTGATGTCGGCTTCTTCTTTGGGCCGAGTTCCTCAATAGAGCCAAAGGTCCCTTCGAGGGCCCATCGGATCAGCTCGACGCCCGCAGCACTGAGCGTAAGTCGTTGCTTGCACGTAATTGTGGTTGTCGTAAGACCAGCATATTCTCTCAGGTCTTCAGGTGCCATCAGAGACATTTTGAAGTCGTTCTGTACTAGTACTCCTGTGATAAGCCGCTCGTCTTCGAATGACTTTGGTGGTGGCGTCTGTGCTAGACGGCCAACGACCTTAGCAGTCTTTTCCATTTTGAACGGGATGCGAAGCTCTTCCGTGTTGGCTGGGCTGAAAATCTTTGTTTTTGTGGCTTTATCGCTATTTAGAGATAGGAGCTTAGACTTCAGCCGCATCATATTGTGTTTCTCTCCATGGACGAGGATCTTTGAAATGTCAGCACGTTACACGAGTAGTAGACCATAGAAAATATGTCGTGGCTCACCACTACAGGCGCCGCAACTTCCTCGATGAACCCCTGGTTCTCTTGGCCATCAACATGTGCAGCAAAGCTGTACTCCTGCACACTACATCTTCGAGGGATCATTGGCTTCTCTGCTTCTCCACCAGCACCCGGTGCTCTTCGTCCTATAGTCGCAGTATTTCGAGTTGCCATAATGGCGGGTATGTTATCTGGTTCGTTCATCAACTGCTTAGCCATCGTCCCTTCAACACTGTATCCAGTGATGACGACTCCATTCCTATCGTTAGGAGCCCATCGTTCGAGGAGATCTCTGCTCACGCCACTTTGAAGCATGCCAGGGCTAGCCAATACAACGCATCCACCTACATCGTCGAACCTTTCCAAGTTTTTCAAACTTCTGACGTATCGAAAGTCCCACGGCCCACCCTTGTCGACGTCGCCCGCCTGTTCAGCTTCGGCCATGCGTTCTCGGAACAGCCGCTTTATGTTATCGTTCATTGCTGAGACGTATGTTTGGTAGACCACCATGCATTTCCGAGCTAGGTTTGAAGCATAATAGATAGGAATCCTTTGGAACTCCGGATGCCTCGCCCAATAATCATCCAAGATTAGGAGAAGTTCTTGCGCTCGGCCTAGAGCAAAGACAGGCATCAGGACGCGACCACCACGATTGAGTATGCCTGTAATACTCTTCATCAAAGCTGTCTCTCGTTCAGCTCGCGGTATGTGTGAAGCAATTCCGTAAGTGCTCTCGGTTATGAGCACATCAATTTTGATGCCCCTTGGTACTTCTGCGGAGACAAGATGGCGGTCGTCTTCTCTAGAGTAGTCCCCTGTGAAGAGGATCTTGAGACCAGCAATCTCGATCAAGAACATGGCGGCTCCGAGAACGTGGCCCGCTGGATAAGGAGTAAAGCGAATGGAAGAGACGGTGTGAGTGGTGTGATAGTCGATGGCTTCGATTTGTGAGAATGTAGAAAGGTGCTCGGCCTCAGTGTAAAGAGTAGTCCGTTGGTCGGACGAAGAAGAAAGGCTCCTGAACTAGAATTAGCTGCGTGAATGACACACCCGTCTGAGGAGACCTACTGCACCCGGACGCTGTCCTGTATGAGCCACTTGTAGATGGCTTTTGTGGGGTGTGTCATGAAAACTCGGCCCCGAAAGTTGGTCTTTGCAAGGACATACGGTAGCGCTGATGCATGATCGAGATGGAAACTATAGCAGGCTCAATCAGCAACAATTTTCAGGCAAGGAAAGATACTGAAAAACGAGGAAAGGGACACAACCGGCAGGAAGCAAGGATAATGGACAATCACAGTAGATAGAGTGCACTTCGAAGAGATATACGATCTTTCATTGATGTCTGATGTACAAATTTCGCTACCCAGTGCCAGAGTCGAAAATAGAGGGTGCACAAGGTGATGCCATGGTCGGCCGCCCTTCCAAGCCTGTACACATAGGCTTTCAAGTGCTGCACAACAATTTCACGAGCCGATACAGATGTCCTCCGTATGAGCCAAGGTACCAATCCAAGCTCCGAATACTTTTCTGGAGTAATGAAATTGCACACTCACTGGCTGATTAGGAGGATATCCACAGTGCTGAGATCGAATTCATCGAAATACGGTAAGGCCGCCAAGCCATCGTAAGCTGGGTGCTGTCCGGCATCGAGCTATAGCAGAAACTCATTAGCCTATAGAACGCTCTCTAATTCCTTCCAGTTACTTGCCATGATAGTCTTGCCCTTGTATTGAATGATGTGACATGACCTCCCAACTTCATTCCCTCCCCCTAGACAGAGAAACATCAGCTCATCAGCCGGATCTACTGGCTCCTCTGCGGCAGGAGCCAGTGCTGAGAGTTTTCTCTTGCCCGCCATCGCGGTATGAAAGTCAGAATTGTTCTGATCTCTGATCTCGACCTCCAGATGATCTTAGACTGTCAAGTCCCTGGATGTAGTATTAAAAGCGCGAAGTTAGCAAGACATATCATGCTGAAGCAGAGCTGAAAGCGACCTGGCTATTGCTCAGCAGAATGATAGCACCTGTTCTGACATGACTGACTGCGTGAAGTGATGTTATCGAAGGCCCGGCTATTGTTCCGCACCGTTTTCCACTGAGTCCTTGGCGGGCACGTGATGACGAAAGGCCGCAGAGCCTCAATTCCCGTGAACTCCAATTTCGCAACACCATCACTACCACCTCACAAAGAACGCCTTAAGTCTGTTTCCATACGCCGAAGTCGACTGTAGTTAGTCACTGGAATGTCCACCCTCCGCTGACGGATGCAATCGACCGCTCGTGAGCCAGGTCGAAGCGCAGAGCGAAGCTCTCGCAGGTGGCCTGGCCCCTCTGGACTCTGTGTTGAACGTCGCTAGAGCGCCCGACCTGCTCATACAACATTGTCAGTCATGGCCCAGCAGCAGCAGCAGCAACACCAGCAATATCCGCCACCTCAGCGGACTTATTCACCACTTCCACGGACGGACTCCCCTCACCATGGCCCGCCCGGACCGTATGCTCCTCCCCTCAAACGGCAGCCACTTTCGCCGAATAATCAGTCTCCGTATGGCTCTCCGGGCATGGCAAACATCCAGCTCCCCAACCAAGTCTTTAGTGCGCCCTACTATGGCGGTCAGCCAAATGGTAACCATCCTTATCCTCCATACACTCCCAACAACATCTATGGTAGCCCAGCCACTGCTAGCAACAATCCAAATTATCCTTACGCGGGTCAAACGGGTCAAACGAGCGCTACATACAGCCCCAATCTCCCGTATAGCTCGAATAATCGGTACGCGTCATCTCCGGTAAACGGAGCTAGCAGCTACAACACCATGCCTGCCCCTCAACCTGCTCCACCCTCACAGTCTGGCGTTGCTGGACGTATGGGCCCTCCAGAGCGACCGATCGATAAGCCAACAGACATCAACGAGTTGGGAGACGTGATGGTTGGATCCGGGATTGACCTCAGAGAGGAAGAAGCTGCGCTGCTCAACTCGTATTCAAAAGGTCAGCAACAACAGGCCAGTACTTATGCGTCAAACTCATTCAACAATTTCGGACCAAGCTATGCGCCGCCTAGGGACAATTTTTATTCTCAGAATGTTGCTGGTGATCGTGCTAGCTTCTATGGGGCAGGATCCTTCAATCAACACCCAGGGCCCGAAAAGTCCGCAGAGGAGATTGGCGAAGAGAATCGAAAAAGGGTTGTCAGGCGCAGAGCCGAAATACACTCTTACCACCTTAGCAATCCTTTTCTTTCTAGTGGATCCTTACACAAGTATTTGAGGAAGCAAGCTCAGGGAATGCAAGTTGTCGTTCCCTCTGCTGGTCTACTTGAAAGCCAGCCGGGGCACGCACCAAGACAGATCGCTCTCCAAGGGCCAGATAAAAACGAGGTCTTGAAGGTGGTGCAAGGGGAGGATCTGCTTCAACCTGATGCACCTCTAATCGAGATACTATGTCTGATCTCACTGGCAGCTGAGGAGCGAATTCGGGGGCTCGTGGAAGATGCCGCAACGTTAGCCAAGGGTAGAAGAATAGGATCGCATGGTATAGTACCGACAGAGCTGGTTGAGCTGGCCACCGGCAATGGAGCTTCTGATACTGCTGCTGGATTACCGACTCCAGTTGATAGCGCTGGCTCGCCGAAGGACAATCCATTAAAGCGTATGTTTGGCAGTCTACATTGCTATCAAATTCGTACTAACACTTGAATAGGCTCGTATTCTGAGATCAACAAACCCTCAACGCCCGTTTCCGCGCCTGGTCAGAATCGACCCACGGTCGCATTTGGAAATCCTATCGCCCAAGCTCTGCAGAAGATAGCGAAAATTGAGCGAGCACAAGAAGAAGAGAGGCTCGCCAAACGTCAACGTCGCTTAGCAGGCGAAGGCAGTCGATCAGGCTCTGTAGCCCTTGGAACCCCTGGATCTTCTGGAACACTGGGTGAGGTAGCTCCTGAAGCAGATACGAAGAAAGGTGCCAAAGCGAAGGACAAATTGGATGCGACAGCGAGAAAGGTTCTGGAGACCCAACAACATGCTGCAACCACCAAGACTATGAATATGGCTCTTGGACTGAGCGGAGCTATGGGGAAGAAACTATCGTGGATGAAGGGAGGGGCTGATACAGGACCGAGCAATCCTTTCCTTCAAAAACAAAATCCGAAGACTGAAACTTCGAAGGCCAACACATCCACTGCAAACGGGGTCAGTAGCAATCTACCAAAGAATCGACTTTTCGGCCAGTTCCGCGAGGATAGGGAAACTGGCGCTGGAATCCAGTTGCGAGATATTGTGTCTGTTCTTGAAGGTGATGGCAAAGCGAAGAAGTCACTGCAAAGGGCGTACGGCCGATTTGGTGGACAGAAGCGATGAAGGTCTTCTTTCTTCAATCTCGAAAGATGCTTGCATATTTTGCAAGATGGTTTAGCGAGGCGCTGGAGGTGCTTTGGAAATGATTATCTCAGGACGAAAAGGTGTTAGTAACGGGGCATCATGCATGCATGCTACAGCCTGCGCCAACGAGCTGCTTTACCTAGAATATCTGTCTGTATATTCTTGCTGCGTCACTAGGCAAGAACCAATACAAACCGCAATATAAGACTGAAGACTCTTTTAAATGCGCAGCAATAGACATGTTGCGTAGAAATCTTTGATACACAATAATTGAACTTCGAATTTCCAACGGAACAAGAATTCATCCACAAACACAATCACCATCACCAATACACCACCACTCTTCGCCCTCACCCTCCCACAATGGCCCAACACGCCCGCATAGAAGAACTCTCCGACACTGACTCCGACCCCCCGGAAGACGACCTCTCCACCTACTCCCCCACCCTCCTCCGCCCCTCCGACATTCCCCCCCCCACCGGCGTCCCCCCCACCCAATTCGCCGAACGGACCCAACCCCCCCCAAAACCCACCCAAGCCTCCGCCCCCCCCGAATACAAACACTACCAGACTCTCTACCCGCTCTACTTCGACTCCGCACGCACGCGCTCCGAAGGACGAAGGGTGGGCAATGAGCACGCGGTGCCGAATCCGCTGGCGAGAGAGATTGTGGATGCGGTGCAGATGTTGGGGTTGAAGACTGTGTTTGAGCCGGGGAAGATGCATCCAAGGGATTGGAGTAATCCGGGGAGGGTGAGGGTGTTGGTGAAGGAGGAGGGGAGGGCGAGGAGTGGGAGGGTGAAGAATAGTAGGTCTCTTTTCTCCTCGTCTTCTACTTTTGTATCAAGCATGGGGGAAATAACGGTGTGAAAATACAGAAAGTCATCTCTACATCCTCGTCTCCGCCCATCTAAAATCCCACCCCACGACCGCCGAATCCCCCCTCCGCCTCCGCATCCAAGGCATGCCTCCGCCCTCCGGCCCCGCGCCACCGCCTGCCGTGCCAAAAGGATGGAAGATGAATTCGATACTGCCGCTGCATTCGCCGGCCCTGAGTGGTGGGGGGGTGAGCGATAATATCTTGAAGGATGTTATGCAGGAGATGCAGGGGGCGGGTGGGATACCTGGGATGGGAGGGATGGGAGGAGGAGGGCAGGGGAGTGTGGAGGGGGTGGGGGCGGGGGGGAAGAGGAGGAGGGAGGGGGGAAAGAAGAAATGATGTTGAATGGAGTGAGATACTTGGGGACATTCGAAGTCGATCTAGGTTCAAAGTGCATAGCGATGGCGCGGAGCGTTTTGAACATGTCAACGATGTGGATGGCTTCAGCATAGATTGAATACTTGAATCAACGCTATGGGTATCGACAGCGTGAATGCGAGGGCTAAACGCCAAATTCCCAACCAAAGAACAATAAGGTAGTCAAGCCAGACGATGGGGCCCAAGAAAATCTTAGCGAAGTCTACCTCTCCTTCTAGATGACGTCCGACTCCTCGGAATCTGCAAAGGCATAGCTTCATCAAGTTCCTCGCCGTTGGGTCTGGTGTTCGCGCTGCCTTTCTTCGGCCAATTTTTGCAAATGTCAATATTGGCTCGTGGTGCCAGCATCTCAAGGAGCTCGAAGAGAAGGAAGTCAATGATCACACAAAGACAAAACAGCTTTCCGGCCCAGATACCACAGCCATAATATCTCTTCAGCCGATCGATGAGTGCAAAACTCTGAACTCCCGCCCTTCCTCGAGTCGCAGACCATCCACCTCCAGAAACATCACCGTAGAACTCTTCTTCGCTGATGGCGCCTGTGATCCCATCATAGACTCTTTCCGTGCGTTCTGCAACATTGGTCCAAGAGTACATCTTCTTCACCTGATCATGAAATCCTTCCGTTCGGATCTTATTCGCCCTCAAAGCCGAGATAGCGTTTATCGTAGCAGCTACCAAATCGTCTTCCTCGGGCTTCGCAAAAGCAGTCATGTGCTCTGGCAGTACTTCGGGAATACCTCCAACCCGAGTGCATACGACAAACAAGCCGCAGCTTGCAGCTTCAACGATGACAGTTCCAAAGGCCTCAGTAAGACTCGGGTGCAGATAGATATGGCCCCTGACCATCACGTCTCGGACTTCTTCGTGGCGTACTGGACCTAGCAACTCGACTCGATCTTGCAAAACCCGGCGCTCCAGCATCTGCTCGAGGTCAATCGCTTTAGGACCAGATCCGGCGATGATGAACCGAACGTGAGGGTCGCTGGCTAGAATGCGTGGGATGGCCGCGATCAGGAGATCTGTGCCTTTGTTGTAGAATAATCTAGAGATCACAACGATATTGATCGTATCATGCGGTCCCAAATGCTGAGACGGCGGCGGAGGGGGTCGGGCATCATATTTCGAGGTCTTCGTTCCATGCTGTAGAGCCAGAGGTTGGAAATTCTCTGCAACCACGGCGTTTGGAATAACGGAGACCATTAGAGGATCTAAGGACGCGCGTAGCACCGTATTCTCTTTACTGTCGCCGCTTATCAGCGATGCTTTCGTAGGGATACCCCATAGCTGCCTACCAAGTATGGCTGACACCAATAACATGATCCACGTCGCTCAAGGTAAACTTAAGCAATTTGTTTGTCAAGATGCTCGCAGCATCCGCAAATCCGAAAAGTGAGTGATCTGTAAAGACCGTCCGCAGTCCCATAGTTCTTGCATGCAGAATAGCCTCATGGCAAAGACTACTCAGGCTGGCATGCCCGTGCACAATCTCGATTTCTTCTCTGATTATGATGTTTCGAAAAATAGGAAAGAAAGAGAAGACAGTCGGAAAAGTGGTCTCTCGATATATGACAAAGAACGGCACATGGTAGACTTTGAGTCCGTTAGTCAGATAGCGAACCCCTGTTCTCCCCTCGTAGGCATGCGTGATAATCACCACTTTGTGACCTCGATCAATGAGCTCGGTCGATAGCTGGTAGATGTGACTTTCAACGCCCCCGGGCTGGGGGAAGAAGAAGTCGCTGACCATGGCTATGTTGTATGGCATCTTGACGGATTGTCAGGGCTTCAGTGCAAGTAGCCTCTACTTCGAATGAGAACATTTCGAAGCTTCCTGGTCTATGTAAGACATTGAAAGACAGCGTTTCCAATAGAAACTTTGATCTTTCGCGCTGGGTCAAAGCCACAATTGAACGCCACAGACGGGACGTCGCATGCTTAGCGTGGCTTCCCAATTGGGAAATTTGGATCCTTTTCAACGTTTCAATCTTGACCAAAGTACTCGTGTAAGCTGTGGGGCATCATGGCATCGCAATTTTATAACCGGTACATTCCTCCGCCATCCAAAGATGCGGATACCGGAGGCCAACCTCCGCCTACCAAAAAGCGGAAGAAGACAAAGTCAAAGAGCAAGAATCCACAGAAGAAAGTGGTTGTCTCATTGAATCTGAAGGACAATGCAGCCACTGAAGATAATGTGCCAAGCTCTTCTCCTCCAAAGTTGGAGGCTGCTGTCACCGACAAGCATCACGCTATCTTATCAAAATACAGAAAGGTTGCCGCTGAAAGGCCGACCAAACCACCAAAAGATGATGCGGCCAGTGAAGATCAGCCAATGGCTGAGCCAGCAGCTGATCAAGGGTCAGAGATAGCTCTTCAATCTCATGGCCTAGAGCCCTTCCCTCAACCAGAACCAGTTGAAGCTGCTCCCAAAGTATCTGCGTTTTCTGCTCTACCGGAATGGCTTCAAGCCCCCATTTCTGTACCTTCTACTCAGAATGTACCCTTGAATGATCTTCCCATTAATGGGAGAACGCTTTCATCTTTGGAAGAGAAAGGCTATGGCACAGCTTTTGCAATTCAATCTGCGGTTCTCCCTATGCTACTTCCAGGTCCTAGGCATTATGCTGGTGACATTTGTATTTCAGCCGCGACTGGATCTGGGAAAACACTAGCGTATGCTATACCGATGATAGAGGATCTTCGTGATAAGCCTGTCACCAGATTACGAGGTTTGATCGTTGTCCCAACGAGAGAACTTGTCAGCCAAGTGAAGAGTACTCTAGACTTGTGCAGCCGTGGAAGCGGGCTTGAGATCGGTACTGCGGTTGGTAGTAAATCCTTGAAGGAAGAGCAAGCACTACTCATCCACAAAGACCAAAGGCATGATCCAGAAGGCTACAAAGCTACACAAGAGATGGAAATTGCCGAGGAGGATTTGATGGATTGGAATCCTGACAACTACCTTACGCCAAAAGATGGTACCGAACTCTTGTATGACCATGTCGTGGAGTACTCTTCAAATGTCGACATATTGATCTGTACACCTGGTCGGCTCGTCGAGCATGTTCAATCTACAACAGGCTTTGCTCTACACCATGTGAAATGGCTAGTAATTGATGAGGCCGATCGACTACTTGATGAAGGCTTCCAGCAATGGCTTGACATCGTATTGCCCGATCTTGAATACCTGCCGCCATTGGATCCAACACTGCAACGCACCTTCGAAACATTTCATCGCCCACGTCGAAGAGAGATTCGGAAGATCATCTTAAGCGCTACCATGACCAGAGATGTGACTAAGTTGACAGCACTCAAGCTCAGGCGCCCAAGACTGGTCGTACTTGAGGGTCAACGGGCCCTTGAGGCAACACATCATTCGACTGAACTTGAGAACGGGGAACATATCCAACTTCCAGATACGCTACAGGAAATTGGGATAAAGGTACCAGATAGCAACGATAAGCCTCTATACCTTATTCGGGCTATTGAGTCTAGCCTGGAAGCAACTTTCAAAAGGGGAAAAATCAAGGATGAAAGGCTGCAGGATGGCTCTGATGACGAAGACTCATCAGTTGAGGAGTCGACCTCGTCTTCGGATTCTGGACATAGTTCGTCATCATCTCTACTCTCCACGTCTCAAAAAACAAACACATCTTCGCCTGCTCCCACGAACCGCGGCATACTCATCTTCACTAAAACAAATGAGCACGCCTCCCGCCTCGCACGCCTACTCGCACTCATCCGGCCAGACTGGAACGCCGGTATCAGCACTCTCACCAAATCATCAGCCACCTCCAAAGCCCTCAAAATCCTATCCTCTTTCCAAACCGGCAAGACTTCCATACTGATAGCCTCCGACCGTGCCTCCCGTGGCCTAGACATTCCCGATCTAGCACACGTCATCAACTACGATATGCCAACGAGTCTGACCAGCTACGTTCACCGCGTTGGACGTACTGCCAGAGCTGGGAAAGAAGGTAGAGCGACTACGTTGATTGCTGAGAATGAGGCGAGGTGGTTCTGGAATGATATTGCGAGGAGTGAGAAGGTGGGACGGGGGGAGGGGAGGAAGGTGGGAAGGGATAATACGAGGTTTGAGTTTGGTGATGAATTGCGAAGACGGTATGAGGAAGCCCTTGAGACGGTTGGGAGGGAAGCGCGAGGATAGATCCAAAACGTAGACTGAATCTACTATATGGGTTCATGTTCAGTACGGGATTGAGCGCAAATGTCCCCACGTGGACGGTGCAATGTCTCCAATATCAGCATTTCAATCATCACACTTCCGCTTGATCTCCAGTCATTAAGTTGCACGTTGCATTCCACATGAACCAGTCTTTCAGACGAGATGCCATACCGCATGGACCTCTCCACTGGCATAAAGCCCTAGCCCAAACACCGTGAATTTGATTAACAAACGTTCTTGTCTTCCGTCCAATTCAGCTTCCTCTTCAGCCCATCAACTGCATCAGATCCTCCGGCGGCCACCTCGTCTGCGCAAAGCTCAAACACCGCTTAATACTCTGCAACCACTTCCTCGTCCCCTCATCACTCATAATATGCGCCGCCCCCTTATCACTCTCATGCAGCTTCTCCCTCGCACTCCGCTCATGAATCCCCACCATCGTAACCCCAATCGGCCACGCCGCCTTCCCAATACTCAGCGTCAAATACCCATCATTCGCATCCACATATCGCTTTTCCTGCGCCGCCGACACGATTTCGAGTAAGGGGGCGAGAATGCCGTCTTCGAGATCGCCTTTTTCGAAATGCCGGAATAGGGGGATCATGTTTGTGAGGGATTGGAGCATGGCGTTGTGGGCGGTTTTGCCTTGGTGGGATTGTTTGATGGAGGGGGCGCGGGCGGAGAGGGCGGTGGTCCATTCGGTGAGGATCATGGTGAAGTAGGAGGCTAGTTGGCGGAAGAGGAAGAGGCGGTCTGATGGGTCTTTGGGGACTGTGGATGGGACTTTCATTTCGGCTTCGGGGACGAGGGTGAGGGTTGTTGGTATGGGGCCTGTGGTCTGCGTGGGAGTAGAGACTATGGTGGTGAGGGTGCGGTAGCGACGGAGTCGTTGGAGGTGGGTTTCGCCGAAGAGGATGGCGGGTTCGTCGAGGGCGCGGAGTTTGGGAAGGAGTTCCTCGTCTGGTATGTCGTTTCTGTCTCCCTGTGACGGCGAACCTTCTGTCTCCTCTTGCGTCTTGTCAAGTAGTTCAGGCAGGCCTAGTCTTTTCCTCCTTGCCCGCTCTTTCTTCGCATCTTCCTCCTCCCTTCTCGTCTTTGAATCCTCAGCCAACCGTCTGCGCTTCTCATCCCTCTCAGCGTTGCGGGTAGCTTCTTCCTCTTCTAGCTTGCGCTTCTTGGATAGCTTGGCTTCGCGCTCGCGCTGAATTGCGGCTTGTTCGTCGAGGTAGGCTTGCTGGCGTTGGGCTTCGATTTCAGCACGCTTGAGGTACTTTGTATTAGATTCGGCTGCTTTCGTGGTTGTAGGGGCGCGTCCACCTTTCGATATCTGCGCGGACATTAAAGAGGCGAAGTCCATTATGGTATTCAGTGAGAAGTGGAGGCTGTTTGGTTTCTAATGTAGAAAGTGGACGGGTAAGCCTTGAGACATGTCTCGCAGGCGCTAAATCATACGCTAGCTTGGGTATTTTGAATATTAGGCTAAGTATTGAAACCCAAGCTCGCCAGGCGGCCAGGGAACCTTTGCGGGTTTCTCTAGCGTTACATGTACGAGTACTGACACAGCTCATGCAGAATTTCACTATCGCCACTCTTGCGGAGAGCTTGGGCAGTTTTAACAAGGTATCGTACGTATTCCGTGCTGGATCGGGCTGCAGCTTTGATCTCCTTCAACCATTAGTGACCCGAAGGGAGCTTTGGACAACAATCTACGGAATAATTCTCAGGGACATTCGTTCGACAGGACGAATCTATTACTCACCCACTAATAAACAGCGTTTGACGAGAGCTGAAGCATCGAACTCTGTATAAGTCAAGCAACTTCACAGCTCAGCGAGCTGAGGCATGCGGGTGGCCACACAAGCGAATATGGATGGCGGCACGTAAAAACGTCTCTCGCCTCCAATGGCAACCGTTCTCGAAGGAAATTTGAACGCTCAATTCTCTAAATGTACATGGTATCAGAGCAATAGGAGGAAGGTGTACTTAAGTAAGGTATCGCCAGGCTGTACCAATGAATAACACTCGAGTTTTCAATTTGACCCCTTGCTTCTCAGAGACAGTCGTAAGGGATGGAGGAATGAAAAGGAGACATTCTGGATGAAATCCACTCCTGGAACGACACTTCTAATCCCAAAGCACCGTCTTCCCATAGGTCTTCTTTTGCGGATACAAGCCGGTATCGGTGTCTCTCCCGCGAAGTCCATTTCCGGCTCTCATCGTAGTATACCTCTGGTCAAAGCAACCGGCAGTCTTAGTTCCGCTACAGAGAGGCCATACTACTCGGGTATTCATGTCGCAGAACAGCTGCTCATCGAGCGAGACAAAATCGTAGCCCTTTGATTGCGGATGTTCGCAGAGTTCTTTGGCGCTATGATTGGGGCTTTTGCTCATGATCACCGTGGTTGGCGAAAAGGCTCGATTGTTGCGCGCTTGCTTGATCCTGGGGAACCTCTTGTCTGCGAATCTTTTTCGGGCCATCCCCGTCGACTACTGCCTTGTTGATGTTTGGACCCTCCCGTGGAAGCACC
>JAABUP010004995.1_pt1 | contig 20931 bp, 26 predicted proteins | sample 5559201 | NCBI WGS metagenome assembly JAABUP01 (sample SAMN10711887, study PRJNA513373) | rock metagenome | isolation source: Antarctica rocks | place: Antarctica
CAACGCTGTGGTCAAGAAGCTGACTGGAGTGTAGCTGTCACATTGAATGTGTGTGGGCACTACAGCAAGCAGGAGCATGGCACAGCACCATGGTAAATGGTCATGCTGAGAAATTATACCCTAGTTACAGGGCCACAGCAATGCACACTGTGACTTTGGTGCCTATTGACGTTCCAGCATGCTCAAAACCCACTTGAGGGGTTTGAGCATTGCTCAAGCAGGGCTGCATGCTGCGTGAATGGTGCATGCTGATTGGCCAAGCAGCTGGTCTTTGCCTGTCAACCATGATCTGCTCACTCCCACAAGCCAACAGATGCACATGTTGATGTTGTCAGATTGGGTGGACAAAGGGTACCTTGATGACGGGTGACTCGGTTGTGAGTGATCTGAAGTCATAGTTGAAGACACCCAAGCCGATGATGTCCATTCCCAAACTCAGAAATTGAGACTCCATGTCTACCTCCTGCAAGCAAAACAGCAAACAACACTGTGACATAACGATACTGTAACATAACGACACTGTACCATAACGATACTATAACACAACGACATCATACATTTGTTTCGTGGAACACAGACCTGGCCATCATGCTGCTAGACCTGACTATAATGCTGTACTTCTGTAGCGTAGACTCGTTGCTGTGACGTGCTGATGCCCTCTTGCCAGTCACAAAACATGCCAAATCATCTTAACAAAACACTGCCATTGCCTATTACTTTATACTCATACAGAACACACTCATACCACATTCCACTGAATAAGCTGGTCTTCTGATTTTCTGTACATCACGTGATGAGCATCTTCTTAAAAAGCAAGAATATGCATGACGGTAGGACTGCTGGCACCTGGCCTGAAGTTGCAACAGCATCCAGCTTCTGCACAGCCACTTCGGTGCAGCGGCCAAACATCTTGATCATGGCTTCTATGTATGCTTTGTGGAAAGCTGGCACAATGGCTCGCCGTCTGGGCTTCCAGGTTTCTAGATCAGCTGGGATCAGACCCTTGCCCATGATAGGCTCCAAGATCTCTGCTAGTACACCTTTGTCATAGTTGAATGCATTTTCCTACAAATCCCAGGAAGGATGTGTCACAGACTGCTTACCAACTGTTGAGTATGATTTTAGCCCAGATGCATGATCTTGCTTGAGGGTTTTACAGTTAAATGGCTGCTGCAAACATGGCACAGCTGGCAACTGGTGAAGTGCAAGCAAACACACTTTGCTTTGCTGATATTTCTGGATTGGATGCAAATATGAGCATGTAGCAGATCCATTATCAATGCCCACAAAGCGCCTTGTTCCAAACATTGGTATGATATAGAGGGTATAGCTGTGTGACCTTGAGCAGATGTCGGACAACCACAGGGTCTGACACAACGATGAAGGCCTTGGGACCAAAAGCTAGCTTGTACACTCCGCCGCTGTCTAGGAACCTATTCCAAAGAGCAAGCAGCTACTGTCAGTATATTGCCGCAACAGCAGGGATCAGGGACGACTTGTAGCAACTCTACACAAGTCCAAAGGGAATGGTCAGATCAGATAATGACATCAGCACTGGTGATCATGTATGAGCTTACTGGCCCATCTGGGTTTTCTACAGGGCCTGCAGGGTATGTCTGGTTATGCGCATACAAGTTCAGCTATGTGCGTGCTCACCATTGATACAGGGCCTTGAAAAGAGGTTCATCACCAGCCAAGTCTGACAATTCTCCTTGAGCAACAGGAATGCTTTCTCCTCCGACGTTGGGCTGGAAGTACCCTTGTGTTACCTCAGTCAACATTCTGCTGAGGCCGTCTTTCACGTTTCCTTTGCCTTTGAAGTATGCGTATATCACAGCGACTATGCTTGGGGTGAAGAACACTCCCAGGCCTACAAAGGTGCTGGTGGCAGAGCATCTTGTCGTCTGCCTATGCTGCCTTCTATTGCTGCTTGGGCTGTGGTTGCCAAATGCCCAATTGGGAGTGGCCTTCTGATATACAGAGGCTTTCAGCCTCAAAGGGCTTGCCACCTCAGTATATTTTGCAGGTCTAAATGGGACGCGCGAACAGCTTTGACTTGTCCGCATGTGAGAAACACACGGCCGTTGCGATGAAACATGTTGCATGGCAGGTCTGCGTTGCGCTCGCTTCTCAAGTCAACTTGCACCTCACAGGCTGCTTTGCCAGATCAGACAAGGTGTGTCAGGCACCACTCGATAGCTGAGACAAACACTCTGCCGTCTGTCTGAGTATAGCGGCAGGCTGAAGGGTGCGCTGCGGCTAATCCCGATGCGTTGACTTGCCAAGACTTGGTTCTGTAGGTATGCAGGCGTTACGGGTGTTGGGAGTGGTATTGCGTTCGCAATTACTGCGCAATGGTTCCAGTCTGGGTTCTGTCTCCTGCGCCAGGGCAGGTTTCAGACATGTGCGCCTCCCAGCTGCAATAACATCCTATTCCGTCACGCAACGGTGACGCTTGAGTGATCTTGCATGCTGGCGGAAGCAGTGAGCTGCCAATATGCGCCGCGATGAATAGCAAGCAGAATGCAATAGCAAAGCAAATGTCACAATGAAAGATGCTGAGTGCCTTAAATTCTCAGGAGAAGCACTACGAGCAATACACGCACCACTATGGCATGGACCCGCAGCTGGTGCAGTCTCCTCGGTTGCGTCTAGAGTGTTAACGTGTAAGGATTGAAGTTCCAGATTGCAATTATGCCACTAGCGTGCTTCTCCCTGACAAACCTTCGTGCTTTCGCAGACCCAGCTGATACCATCAAAGCCCAGCAACAGGTGCAGGGTGTCAGTGCCATACACTCCCATTCTAGGAGCACTCTGGCGGCCTTTCAGCAGGTATCTTGTACACCACTTCTTGACACAACCTGCATGCTCTGCTCACGTGCCACATCTGTATAGGTGGCAAAATCTGAGGGGCTTTTTGGCTTTTACCGTGGCTTTGGTGCGGTATTGTCAGGGGTTGTGCCTGCAACAGCCCTATACTTTGGTGGGTATGAAAGTGGTAAACGGCTGATGCCAGCTAACTATGGCATCCTCGGCGACATGCTTGTTGGCTGCTACACACAGGCAATTGCAGGCATAGTCTTCACGCCTGTTGACATCATCAAGGAGCGCATGCAAGTAAGGTACTGCCCTACATGCACTCCTCTATGTGCAGTAGATGCTCCTGAGCCTCACACGCCTTGCTGCACATGCTGCCATGCACACCAAGGCATGACCCAGACATTGCATCTGCATCTGAGCAAGGGGCTCTCATCAAGTTTGAAACATACGTCACAAGATTCAATGGACAGAAAGCTTGACATTCAAGTCAACAGGATCATGTATTGCGCCACGAAGCATGCGCCTGAAAAAGGCTGTGCCGCGAGGCAAGGGCTGTCAGCATCTTGGTGTACAACCTCACGAGGGGTGTCTGGCTTGTACAGGTGCAAGGGATGATGCAAGCAGCCTACAGCTATCGCAATGCCTTCCATGCTGTTGCCAGCATCGTACAGCAACAGGGTCTGCCTGGTCTGATGAAGGGCTACTGGGCAACCAACTCTGTCTGGTTCCCCTGGAATATGATCTACATCGCATCCTATGAGAAGTCCAAAACAATGCTGGCACAAAACCTGCAGGCAGGCATCATATCTCTCTCCATCAAAAAGAAAGGGGGGAAAAGAAAAAGTCACGCTTTTCAGCGACAGTAACAAAAGCCTCCTAACGCGGCAGCCCAGAGCTCTGTCTAACAACATCTGCAATGATGCTAGCATCTGCAGGCTGATGTATTCAAGATGCACCTGCTCCTGAGTTCATTGACATGCCTGGAATCCAGTCAAAGGTCAAATGCTAGCGGCGGTCTTGTGCATGCTGGTCATATGTCCCTGGCTGCAAGCTACCGTCATTTCCTGGCCGGACAAGATGCAGGGACAGTCATGCACTGCATGCATGGCTTTGTCCAGCTTGCTGCTTGCTCCTGGGCCTGCCAACAGTCGTTAAAATCAGTAGGTAGTTTTTGTTGTGATCGTACAGTTAGAGGGGCCAGGTGAGATGCCAGGGTGGGGCATAGGTGCGTGCTCAGCTGGCAGTGCAGCGCTGGCAGCCTGGTGCACACACCCTGCAGACGTTGTCAAGACACGCCTGCAGGTCTGTTCTCTTGTGTTGGACAACCCCACCTCTGCATAGGCAGAACCCACTATTGACCCACATATATATATCCCTATGACTGTGGTCAGGCAACTGCGTAGAAGATGTTGTGCTGACTTATGCATCAAACTGACACCTGTTATTGGCATTGCGCATGACATGTGCCACATTTGCACCAAGAACTTTTCATGCTGTGGTGAGCCACAATCCTGCAGATGCTGCTTGTTGCCTCTGACTGCTGCCAGTCAAGGCAGCCTGCTTGTGGCCGTTCACTACCTTTCTTGTACGCAGAGTGCATTGTGATGTGCGTTAGCTTCCAACAAGGCAGTGATGTTGCACAGCAAACGTGTGTGGAGCAGACATGGACATAGAATGCGATTGGCATGCAGGTGTTGTCAGGCGGGAGTGGAGGTCAACACTTGAGAGCTCTTGATGTTGCAAAGAGCTTGTGGGTGTCACAGGGTGAGCATCAGCTCTTCTGTGCTGGCCTGTCAAGATAGCATGCATGGGCAAAGGTCATGCGTAACATTTGTCTTGTTTCAGACCAGGCTTGAGCTGTGTCTGCAGATCGTGAGTAGCTCAGATGCAACTCAAAATCTTGTTTGGTCTCAATCCACCACTTCTGGTGCAGTGGTAGTCAAGCGTAATGTTTGGGCTTTGTGTCAGCGTGCAGTGCACTTCACTTTTTTGTCCATGCGCCTTGCCAAGACACGCAACCTGCCTCTCCACACATGTCATGTACAAGGGGTGTTGTGTGCAATCTGCCTTTGAAAGTCTGTCGGAAGCTGTACGAAGCTGTACAACAGTGCATCAAGCTTGTCATGCAGGTTTGAGAGGGTTTAGTCAGGGGCTGCTTGCACGCACTCTAACCATCGCACCAGGGGCTGCCATTCAATGGTACATCTACGAGAATGTGAAGGCACACCTGGCAAGACCGTAATGCTGATGACATTTGGTGGACAATATGTAACTTTTGCCACCTGTTGTCACCAAGCTGGCTCAGAAGATGCACTGGATTCTCTTCTTTCTCCTTGAACACAAACTGCTTTGAGAGCCATTTCGTGAGGCAGCAGGTCCAGTGGGCTGGGGAGGTACAGACTTAATCAACAAGTGGATCTTGTATCCTCTTGCTGTCAGCCATAGGATTTCTTGTATGACACAAACGGCAAACCATACTGGGATATGCCAGATTGTGGCTTCACTTTGTGAGTTAGTAGCTGTGTTTCACACCCTTGCAGCTATGTACAACATCTCAAATTTCACCAGCTGTCAATGCAGTGAGGCAAGAGATGTTTGGTGTAATCTCTCTGGAAACGCTTTGTTTTGTTTGCAGGCTTGTTGGCATGCATGAAGTGTTTAGCAGTATGCATATGTGCTTGATCTCGAACTCATATCAACTGCAGCGTATGGTGACAGCCCGGCTTGCAACTGCATTATCTCACTGATGCATCATATGATGGAAGATACAATGTGAAAGCGCTTTTACTCATTTGGTGGGCATACCAGTAGACAGTAGAAATGTTAGCAAGCACGCAGCATGACTGATCTGACTCTACGAATGAGCACAGTGGATTTTGCACACCACTGCATATTGCAACTTATGGTTTCTAGAAGTGTCTGGGGGCAGGCATGTAAAGCATGCACGAAGTGCGTTGCTGTATATACAGTTGCGAGCCTATCGTCCAGCAAACGCATGCTGCAGCAAACGTACCCATATGTCACTGCACAATGTACAGAGGTTCTGAACATGTGTGGAAGGCTGTGTTTACAAAGGCTTTCAGGCTGGCTGAGTCATTTGCATTGGTTCTTTAGTTCCTGAGCCTAAAGAGCCAAAATGCCTTGACCAGAATCAAGGTAATCTGTAACTGGGTCAATACCCTGGATACTTCCTGTTACCAAAATAGAATCTGCCACAAAGTAAATCAGATGTCATAATGTTGTTTTGGCGTATCTTGTATGGCATGCATTTGCCTAGGAAATGAAAGTGTCTTTGTGTCAAAAACCCTACAGGTGTCTACATGGAGCGAAAACACAAATGGAAAAGTTGTCAAGCAGTTCAAAGCGTCAGAAAAACAAAACATGCATGCAAAGTCAGTGCTGCCTATCTAGACAGAAAACATAAGCCTAGCCAGATCAGGATCAGCGTCAAAAGTGTCTTAATTGGCCAAAAGTAGTGTAAGCAGTGCACAACTGACGTGCAACCTAATGTATAGAGCAGAACTACTCAAGCAAGCTACAAAGCAAAGTATCAACTCTGTATCAACAGGGGTCTTGAATGATTATTTGCTGCTGAAGCACTGACAAACACGCTGCGTATAAGGCCAATAGGTACATGAAATGGCTGTCATTAGGTATGTGGGAATGCAACAAAGAGACTGGACCAGACATTGCCACTGCAACAAATGTTGAGGCACTGCAGGCAGACACGGTGTTGTACAAAACCTCATTGCGTTCTTGGGCTCATAATGTGATGACAACTGCATGATGACCTTGTGCATGCTACAGCAGGATCGAGCAGCAATTTGAGTCACCGCAACTGCATCCTGCGTGACAGCCGCTTGCTGCTTGGTTGACATTGCCACCATGTTGCGTCATATCTGTTGCACTGGAATCCAGCATTACATGTGGCCCCAGTCCATACCGCATCCACACAATCGTTCACCAAGTCGCAGTATACCTTGTTGCCGCCACACTGACCGTAATTCACCACAGTATACGGCGCAACATACGCCGCCGGACTGGACACAATTTGGTTGCTCGGCGACAGAATGGTCACTGAGTCTGTAACAGGGGACGTAACTGTAACACCAGTGGTGACCACGTCTGTGAGAGGCGAGGTAGGCACCGCTGTACTGACTGTAGTAAGCTCAGGAGAGGCAGCAGCTGTGGTGCTGGCGCTTGCAGTCACAGTGGTGATTGAGCTGGAAGTGGAGCTGGAACTAGATCCTGAGACAGTGCTGCCAATAGAGGTTTCTGTGGCTCCAGCCAGGGTTGCTGAACCATCAGGTCCAGTCACATCATAGTAGTTGCTGATGGTCTGAGACTTGGGGTCGATGCCTGTGTCAGTGAACTGCTGTGTGCCCCATCCACCTGTGCGCAACAGCATGCACAGTGAGCGCCACTAAGGTGAGGCAGTGGCAGGCAGCCAATTTTGCACAGTGCTTGTACCAGAGCACAAGCATAGCACTGATGTACATCTACACTGCTGTCTTTTGTGTGCATCAGGGCATGTTCAGCACACATTGCATGGCAAGATCAAGCTGAGTCATGCGATGCAAAAGGTGAGTTTGAGACACAGGTGAGACTTTCCCAAGGGGAGAGAGGGTTTAGTTGGTGATGCATACCTGAAGAGGAGGGGACAGTGTCAACCAGGACCTCCCCGGCCACTGAGGTGACCCTGATGGGCAGTGGGAAATTGAAGTCACCAATTTCTCTGTGGTAGGGCCACTGGTTGTTCACACTGCGAGCCGCCGGCCACCACACTCCATTGATCTGGTACTCCACCAGTTGCAAGGGCACACTGCACATGACAAAGGCAGTCAATGACTTGACATTGAATATAAAAGCACTCATCACACAGCCATGACCAGCTAGTTGGAAAATTGAGTACTTGGTCAAGCAGCTAGGCCAAGCAGCTCAGGCACGCTGTTATGTCTGATGCTGCTCAGATCACTACTACTCTGTGAAGTCAACTTTAGAGCAGATACATTCAGATGAGCAGGCAGACAGGCTAACAGCAAGACATTTGTATTGTCAAACAAAGCAGAGCAGGAGGCAAAGTCAAAGGCTTACAATGTGTTGGAGACCACCAGGCTGAACCAGTACTGGTCAATGACAGTGATGCTGTACATGAGCTTGCTGTTGCCCACAGGGCAGGGCGTGGAAAACCATTGCACCTGCCACCTGCCATTGCCATCGATGGCCTGGTCAATGGACCCAAACAGACAATCTGGGCAGCGGTTGGTCACCAGAGCAGTTTGCCATTCTGTGCCTCCTGCATCAAAGCAACAGGCTGGCTTGGTGGATGCAGTACCAGGTCCACTTGCTGTGCAATGATACAGCAAGGCGCAACAGTTGTCAGGAGTTAATGATTTGCCTGTTGGCCAACAGGGTAAACAACAATGTAAAGTGTATGTGGCCCACAGCTGAGCACACATCGAGGTTGACAGCAAAGCACCTATGACAGTAAACAGACTTGCAGGTACTGGGCTATTGGGTGCAGTGTACAGACGATACTGTAGCAAGCAGACTTGAAGCCAGCATGAAGTGCGACACAGGCAAGTTTCCGTCTCAACTGCCTGCTTGATAGGCAACACCCTCGATTGATAGGTAATGTTGGTGTCACACAGGCAAGGCAGTGACAAATTTACCTGGAATGGGTTCGGTTCCTATGCCTGTGCCTGTGCCTTGGAAGGTAATGCACATTCCACATGCAACTGATGCGTCAAATTGGGGATCATTCATGGCCACAGTCATGGTCAACCCACTGCTCCATGGGAGGCCATTAGTGTTAGCCATGTTGGTACCATAACTGCAAGTGCCGTCATCGTCTTGCCCTGCTCCATATGAAGTACCCTACAGTGATGAAAAAGGATAGTGAGCGATCGTGCAATTCGTTGCAACAGCTGCTTCTGGCTGCCAAACACAGCAAGGGTTGCGCAACTGCCAAGAAAAGCTGGTGAGTACAGAGATTTTAGTTTAGGGAGTTCGGCACCCTTGAAAGCTTACGTCGCCTGTTTGCAGAGACCGCTGGTTTGTCATTGCGTCCCAATCCAACTGAGCTCCACATCCGTGCAGTGTTGCATAAAACAGGGTGCAGTACAGCGCCGCTATTGCGGCGCGAACGTTCATGGCGCCCGACTGCAGTCGCCTGTGTCGATCGAGTTCAGGAGTGCTGCCAAACACTGTGGATAGCTGCCGCGTCAAGACCTGCATATGCCAAGGGCGTGTCAATGCCAAGCAATGTCGCAGCTTGGGATGAACAAGCGTTCCTTGTATCGGACCGGAAATCCAGTTCCATGGTGGGTTTGAAACAGAAATTTCAACCTTGCTAACGTACGCCATAGTAGGATCCACCAGACATGTGTTGATGCTGTCCCAGATGCAACATGCACCTATCTATGCAGACATGTGTGTCAATTGCAGCAGAACTGTTGTGCTGGTAGTTGGGACGACGTGCGCATACAGGTCGGGGTTGCAGCTGCTACAAGCGGAGAGCGCCGATGCAGATGAGCACTCAAAAGCCAACGCGGTCAGACTATGAACTCGTTGTGACTACAAACTGCAAACGCTGGTATTGCTGTGGCTGCTAGGCAGTGATCAGTATCACCTGCTGACTTCGATGAGTTATTCAGGTGGACGCAGTGCACTCAGGGCGAGGGCTGGGCGTTCAAAGACGCTTATGGGTTGCCGGAGGAGATTGTAAAGGCAAGCGGGCGTCAAGAGCAACGTATGGCGTCAAGAGCAAAGTATTGAGCGAGCTGCAGGTGGAAGGCAACAACTTAATCGCAAAGCCAGAGCCGTCTGCACACATGGTCACATGCTCAATAACGTCATGGTCTGAATGGCAGACATGTTGGACTGAGCCCGTCATGCCGCCTAACACCTGTCATTATTTGTACAGGCGCCATAGTGCGATGCTGACTAAGCTCATGGCGGCCAATTTTGAGTCGGACAGAGAACCCAGCCAACAACATCATCTCATAGTGTCAGCTTACAGCGCTTGCATAACTGCTGCGGCCGCAGGACACGCGTCTACACATTTTAGTCAAGCGCTATCGTGAATCACGATGCTGATGGGGATATCCTGACAAATCACAGAAAACCGAATGAATGTATATATATTTGCCTGAATGGATGTGATCCTGATCAGCAGTCAGGTAGGCAAATGTATATATAGTCAAACCCATCCTCATCAGAAGAATCTATGAGCTGAGGCCTTTTTGTTTTAATAAAATTTCTCAGTTTCAACCTTTCGCGGGTCATACAATCTGCAGGAGTTCTCGGAACTGGCAGGTTTTGACCCAGTCAGCACATCTGAGGTTGGCACTGCTTGACCCTGCTGTTCGTCATCATTAAAAAAGCAATGGAAGCACAGTTCCTTGAACTTGCTGTCTGTCCAGCCCTCCTCTCCAGATGGATCCTCTGGATCCATCAGGCTTGCCACACAATGATAGCCTTGGCAACTTTTTGTTTGCTCTCTGTGCAATTTCCCCATAACCAACAATACCCAGATCTGCAGTCAACCATACGCGCATGGACACATATGCTGGAAGCAAATTTTTACAGACTTAATGTTCCCATGCTCTTAAATCCATGTGCGTCGTAGCATCAATGGTGCTACCGGAATATCTAAATTGGATAGCCAGCGACACTGTTTTCCCTATGGCTTGCAATCAGTGCTGACACACACTCATAACATGCTAGCCATAGTTAAGACATTAACGCAATACAAGGCAGTAATGATGAGATATTCACTTGCAAGACACTATGCTATGGAGTGCTCTCAGAGTTGATACCCATCACGCCAGCCATGGTGCTCTGCTGGCACCCCAGGGGCAAGAAGTGGTCAGGAAGCTGCCTGCGCTGTGCTTTGACAACTTGATACACTTGGATAGCCACGGCAATGATACACAGCTGGTCGGCTTGTACAGCCATGGAAAATGGGCGGCCTAGCGTTCTTGGGATGTTGCCGTCCCGGGGCACGACACAAAATTGGAGCACTGAGCCAGCACAAGCATAACACACAAGAGATATTCCACCTGTAACAGCAGGGAAACAGCTCCATACTGACAATCTGCTTGCACACTGCAGTGCAAACACACAGCTGTAAACAGTAGTGTTATACCTTGTCGTGAAATGAATCTTTCCACTTGGACATTTGTTGCCCAAGTCATGGATTGCTTTCAGCAGATGCTCCTCTGACCTCTTGTGCTCCCCTTTGAACAAAGCTGTTGCTGTTGTGATGCAGAGGTCAGGCCTCTTGCATTTCAATGTAGCAGATTCACCAGCCCTGTTTCTCTTGCGAGACAAAGAAAGCTTGTTGTCCATGTCATACTTGCTCATGCATGCCCAAACTTTGTACGACAGCTCGTCCACTTTGCCTGCAAATCAACCAACTCCACTCTGCCAGAACCCAGCCAGCCTTGTTTGCGTTGCACTGCTGCTGTCGCGTGTTTGCGCAAGCCCTCATTGGTTACCTTCAATGAACTCGTCGTCAAACTCGGATGTCAATGCATAAACTACCGATACTGCCAGCATGTCAGCCCCTGACAGTGATGCAGGCTCAATAAAGGCTTTCAAGGAGTCGTTGTGAGCCACCAGACCATTGTGAAAGGAGTCGATCACAGGAATTTTGGCTGCCGGGGGACGGAAAATGAAGGTTTCAAGCTCATCCGGTAGCTTCAAAGCTGGCTGTTGCAGATCAGCCACCTTCTGGCCAGTCTTGTCAATTGCAAACATGACTGAAGGACCTGCACAACAGCAAAACCGTATGTAGGCTGCGATGTATACTAGCATAAAGTGTCGGCACAATATGAGCCAGCACTGCGCAAATGTTTAAGCGGCTAATTTGATCATACTCTACCATTGTTTGCCAATGCCTTTTGAGATCAACAACTCCTCAAGCCCGAAAAAAAAAGCCAAGAGGCTGCATTGAAGCCACAGAAGAATCCTGGGATATGCATGGAATATGCGCTACACTATAGTGGCACACCAACCAGACTAAATCACAGAAGAGCAAGCAGCAAAGGCAGAAAGCACAGACCAAGCCGGCAGGCTGTGTCAAGCCAAGCTATGACATGGGTGTGGGTGTGAACCTATAGCTCAAGCTGAACTAAAAAGGTCTGCCCAAGTGTCTTGTCTGAGAGTCATAGCTCATGACACTGCAATAATCCCTCAACTTACGCACAACAGTTGCAGACCACAGCTTAGCTTACCAGTTTTGATTTGAAGCGCAGACAGTCGATCATATTCAGCTTTCGCTAATGCTTCTTGCGTGCTGCCTTCTGGCGCCTCCTGCCATTCCTTGAGCCAATGTCTGACCTCTTGCTCGATGTCAGTCATGAACCTATCACAACAAAACACAATGAAATGAGTAATGATGTACTTGACAACAACACAAAAGCGTGTTTGTCACCAAGGTCGGAGTGAAATAGAGCAAACTTGTGGGGCAAGGGGAGACTCAGCGGTGACTTGCAAGTAGCCACACGTTCAACAAACCCATAGCATCTTGTTACAAAACACGGGGTGACGCAGCTAACAGAGTCAAAATTCACCTGAAGTGCGTCTTTCAACAGGAGCATCTGGGCTTGTTCCGAGTCAGAACCAACTTACCACTTCTGGACGGGGCAAGGTTGACGCAAATGAACAGCGAGTTCTATCGCAAGTTACAGTGCCGGCCACATAAAAGTATTGCTGTGCCTTGATTCTGGTATTTTCCAGTGCCTCCTGTAGCCACCAATCAATCAATCGATATGTCCAATGTCCTCTGGGGCAGCTGGGCGCTGAACTGGGCGCAATAACTTCGGCTTATGTGGTTTCGGAGCAGGCCCAACATTTTGAGCACCCAGTGAATTCCTACATGCAAAGCAATCCCTAAGGAAACCACCACATGCATTTCATTCACATAAAGACATTCAGTCTGCACCAGTACAACAGTGCTGCAGAAGGTCCAGATGCTTTGGCCAAATATATATGAGTGTACGCTGGGCAATCAAAAACAAAGTGCTGCTCAACCTCCACACAATCCAATGACTTGCGCAACACAGCCAGTCTGTCCTATCTGGGTAAAGACCGTCTGCCCAGCGGCCTGAGTCTACTCGCAGACCATGGCATCCAGTCCTAAACCTACTAATTAGCTTTGATGCAAACTTGACAACAGACAGATACTGTGCAGGTTTGTACTCAGGCTGCATTGCCCTATATAACATCAAGCTGGTGTGCTGCACATCTGCAAAGTACTCAAATGCATGCTGATGGTTGGCCCTTTCTATAAAAGGTACAATGTCAAAATTGTGAAGAAGCTGCTGCGATTCGCCATGCATGTGCCGGAATATTCAGAGTCAAAGCACATGGACTCTAGTCAATGCGGATGTGGGCAAATTGTCAATGCAGAAGAAAAACGCTGCTGGTCATCAGCTTCAGCACAAAGCTGATATGGACTGTCTGAGGATGCACTGACCCATACTGTCGGTCAACTATACCAACAGCCACAAGCATTATGTCAGCAATGATGCCTGCTTTGCATTTGCCTTTATGAATAGACACAATGCCCTGTTTCGCTGACACTCTGGCTTTCTGTGGACCCTGCTGCCCATGTGATGCATCACCTTCACCACACATTGCACAACATCTGTCAATCCTAGAATCCGTAATTACAGCAAATTCCACTCTGCTAAAAGTCCAAAACCGTCACATTACGAACACTATTGCCAAAAGCTTCACTGTGTGGCAAGCTGTGAACAGCCGCAGTTCTGTTGTATGCAGCAACTCAATTGTAGGGTTTCAGCTTGCAGCGAGCCACTTGTAGGCCATGTTCCTGCACAGCTGCTTTGTTGACATATCCTCGGCAGCTGGTGGCTCCACAATTGCATGGAAGCCTCTCTTTGCCAGAGAACCTACGGCAGGCATACATCCTTTCATGATCATTGCTCTGCCCTTTTCAGACAAAAGACTTTCTCTGTTGTCGATTGCAAGCAAAACATGTATGATTATATTGCTAATGCCTATCATGCCAAATGATGCAGTCAAAAGCTAAGAAGCCATTGAGTGTGTTGTCTTGCTGTGATATGCCCAAGCACATAGCCATTTGCTGCAATGCTACTGACAATGTCAGCTTGAGCTTGCGCCACTTGGTGCCATCTGAGCGCCACACAAAGTGCGTCCTCTCTCGACAGACTCAACACCTTTAGAAGGCTCAACAAAAGTACACTTTCAACAGAGTGCACACTTTTAGAAGGCTCAGGAAAAGTACACTTGTGCAGTCTGGCAATACAACATACCAAGCGGCATACCTGTAGTCATATGTCAGCTCCTCGCTTATAGGAATGGCTTGTTTAGCACAGATGACTACATGCGGCACCTTCACACCCAGCGTCTCATCCCACACATGCACATGCTTGCTGTAGCAGTTGGGCTGACAGCTGTGGTTCAGCAGGTGTGCCATGTTGCCAGCCTTGGTTGCATCCACCATGAAGTCGTCATCCAGGGAGAACACGTATGTGCCAGCGCCCACCAGCTGGTTGTAGCTGCCTGCTTCTCTTTGGTCAGCTACTGTTGGCCTCAACATCTCCCCAGCGTACTCTATCACCATGTCCTCTGCACAGGCTGGTACTTTCAGACATTTGTTTTTGAGTTTATAATTTAAATAAAACGCTTTCCAGCTCATGATGAGCTAGATGCGTGCTGGAAATTTCAGACAGCACTACTGAATGTTGTGTTGAGTAAACATATTCATCTTGTTGCCGTCATGCACTTGATACGCTTAGCATAGGCAACAGCTGTGTGCTACTTGCATGAAAATTGAGAAGCATAGAACACACCACATCGTCCTGCCAACAAGCAATAAATGCAAGACAAGTCAAAGAACATCTGCATCTATGTCCCATTCTGGCTTTTGCTGATGAGCCACAACCAGAAGCTGTGGCAACAAAGGGGTGGATGGCATGCAAAGCAACAATGGATTGGCGACCCTTCCCACTGGACGTTACTGAACAGAGCACTGACACAACCGATGCTTCAGTAGCACACTTAGCATTGACACAGTCTGTGATGGGCCCTAAGCTTGCATGTGCTACATTTGAGATGCATGATTTGCTTTACAGGCAGAAGATGCAATGGATACTTCATACCCGGCATGTGGGGCTGCTTTGTGAAGGCTCCCAAGCCATGTATAGCGCTCTTGCCACATGTCAGCCGCCGCCCAACAGTCTCCTGCATTTCTTTAAAGCGCTGTGTCTGGGTTTTGGCTGCTGACTGACACTTGCTTGGCATGGTACCTTGCTCACAGCTCATGCTTGCCACCAAAAACGGCTCCTCTGTTAGGTGTGTTTGAGATGAGGGTACCTGCTGCTGTTGATGCTGCCTAGCTGCACCTATGAGGTAGGGTGTCTTGGCCACAAACAGCCTCTTAGCAAGTGCAGCAGCAATGGCATCCGGCTCTCGCTGCCCCCGCCGGCAAGCATGGTTGAAAGGCAGCCCCCTAACACAGCCTGCCTTATGCTGGGCCGGCTGATAGGCAACAGGCTGCCCACTAAACACAGCCTGCACTCCCTTGTCACTGGGCTGCCCTATATTGTGCTGCTGCTCTGATCTCTGAGCTGCTTCAAGTTCTGTTTGTGGTGCTGCAGCAGCGCTGGAAGGAACAGAAGCTGCAGTGGCAGGTGCTAGGGCAGGTACAGGGGCGCTGGGAAATGGTGTCTGGGCCACATGGCTGTGCTTGGGGCAGTAGCACATCATACGGCGGCCACCCCCGATGTAGGTGCCCTCTTGCCTGGGACCTCCGTGCCTTCTCCTCCTTTTAGCAGATCCCAGTGCAGATCCCAGTGCAGGGGTCTTCATTAGCTTGGTCTGATCCATGCCTGAAACGGCATTAGCCGCTGTTTTTGCGGAGTCCATTGCTGCGCTTTGCTGATCAGGAGGACCCTCAGCATCTGGTGAAGAAGAAGGTAGCTGAAGAGCCAAGTCAGCTGGGTTGCAATCGGCCTCTTTTGTCCTGACAGCTTGGCAGACCGTCTGTGGCATGTTGAGGGTATCGTGATTCTCATCCATGCTGCCTGTCTGCTGCTGGACTGCTTTCTGAGCAGGTGCCTCGTCAGCATCTGACTCAGCCTCTGATGTGTCATAGTCAGAGCCAGGTTCAACAGTCTCCATGACCAAGCCAGCATTGCGAGCACAGCTAGGGTGAAAGGCCAAGAAGCACTTGCTGCTGCCAGCACACTGTATGCAGGCCCCATAGCGTTGCTGGCAGAGGTAGCATGTCAGCTGACACTTTGCCTGCATGACAGAGTACAGAGATGCTCAGGGAGTGTGAGCTCGTCTCAATCCCAAAACATATATTTTATTTCAGAAACGTCATCCCTACATGGGAATTTAAATAGAGAAACGTCTGGGGACAGTAAAAACGCTTATCTACATTGTGGAGATGTTTTAGAACATCACTAAGCACCTGATGCTCCGGCTACTGATAACATGAGTGATGTATACAGATTGGTAGCGCACTATCCAGTATACTCTTTGGTGTCAAACGCAGACTACACAGCTTTTGCAGTCAAGTCAACTTGTCAATATTAGGTAAGCAAGCTATAGCACAGGATCAAAGCACCCCAATGGGCAGCAGCTGATGTCCAACTTGCGGCAGCAGGATGAGTACCAAGCTGTTGAAGGTGCCTCCTAGGGGCAACAGTTTCAGTGAGTGCATGCCTTGGAAACATTGGGCAGACCATGCACTAGACCATTGTGCTTGACAGGTCTTGCAAGTGGTGGTGCTAGGGGCGACAGTGTGAGTGGGTGCATACCTTGGAAACATTGGGCAGACCATGCACGAGACCATTCAGGATGAAAGTCTCCCCCAGCCACTGAGCACAACCCACATGGCAGTAGCGGTGGCAGGAGGTGCGCCTCAAAGGAGGGCCCACAACTGGGCATAGCACACATGCTGGTGTGTGCTGCACCCTGGCTCCTGCAGAGAAGACAAAATGCCACAATAGCACCAACGACAGTTTTGACAGAAGTCAGAATAGGCACAGTAGTAGCATTTACTACGACAATGGCAATGATAGTGATGACAATGACAATAGCAACAACACTAGTGTTGAAAGATGAGAGCACGAATGATGATGGTGATAATCTCCACAGACGGGACATTATCAAAGGAGCACAGCCATTCTTGCATGCAGAAGTGGGAAAATGCCTGGCAAGGCTGTGGCTTATCTGGCTGCAGCACTTGCTTTCCAGATCCTGGCCTACATTTCGCAAATTGATTGGTGCAACAGACAAGTGCAACAGCATGTGCAGACCAGGGCAAAAGCACCTGGCAGCACATGTCATGAGCTCACACGCCAAACGTGATTGAGCTGCAAAGGATGAGAATGGGTCCGGGCTCACCTGCAAAGCAGTTGTGTGACACAGGAGCCTTGGTATGATTACACCTGGGCTTTCAAGCCAGGATGTCTGTTGAGTCACAACTGGCTCCACACCCCAGACTGTAAGGTGTTGCATGAATTAAATGAAATGAATGCAGAGAGGCTGACCTAGGGCACACACGTCACAGAGCCAGGACTGGCCTTGAGGCGCACGCTCCACTCCATAGCACTCCATGTGAACCAGGGCTCGGCAGCCATCACACTGCATCACACACTTACAAATACGATACATACTGTTGACGGTTTTCGGCTTGCAAGGAGCTACTTATGTGCAAGGCAAGTCTCGTCTCTTCAGAGCAGGCTGTTGTCAGCATCCTATAAGCTTAGCTGATTGATGTGACACTTTTGACAGTTATGCAATGCAACACCATTGAGAACAGAGTCAGGGCGACCAGGTGGGCAAACCACACTGCCTGGCCAAAACCTATCTGGGACCATCCTGGCAGCATGCTTCACTGCCTCAGAAGACTTATTTTCACATCAGCCATGCAAGCCAAGCAGCCATGTTTAATGTGCCTGCAGCTGCACTGCTGGACAGACTGGCACACCAGCAGCGGCACATGCACCTTGTGGTTAGCAGCAGCTGAAGGAGCTGGTATTGGCAGCACGGCTGAGATCCTAACATCCAGACCAGCACAAGCTTGTAAAAAGCGTGTGGCTGCTGTGTGGTAACAAGTTGTGTTGAGGCTTTGCCTGTTGTCCTGGGCACAGCCCAAACCACTTTGCCATTGCATGCTGAGTTGATGAGGCTCCCCTGTAGTACCTAGCTCATCGTGAGCTGGAAAGCGTTTATTACTATTATTGTTATTATTATTATTACTATTATTTATTATTGTTGTTGTTGTTATTGTTATTATTGTTAACATTATCATTGTTATCATTATTGTTGTTATTACTATTATTCTTGTTGTTGTTACTACTATTACCTCTAGTAGCAGGTTGTCATCTGAGTAGTCCTCCACATAGCAGACATGGCACACGCCAGCAGGCTGCTGGGCAGTCTGTGGCTGGATGCCTGAAGGCAAGTGCTGCATACTTGCCTCACAGGCTTCACGCTCCCTTTGCTCCTCATCTGTCTGCAGATTGTCACACTTCTGTTTGTCAGCTTGACAGGCACAAGCACACTTGTAACTCTGCAGTTTGTCACATTTTCTGTTTGTCAGCTTGACAACCACAAGCACACTTGTAACTGCTGATCCTGCTTATCTCTGATCAGGGACGAGCAACCAACACAATGGTCGAGGCAGAAAATTGCTTGAGTGGAGTTCATATTGCAGATGCAGCGGTGAGAACAATGGCCAAGAGGCACTCAGTGCACCTATCTCTGGTAGACTTCAAGGCCTTGGGCTAGCTACAACACAACACCTGAGGCACTGGGTGGAGGCCGGTATACCAAGCTGCCAGTGACACTCACCCAAACACACACCCACACACCCACACACACTTATGACAAGCTTGAATGTTTGAGTTGAGGCCTACCAGGTGAAAAACAGGTGGAGGCTGGCCAGGCCAAGCAGCATAGCGCTCACAGCGTGCAGCCCCAGGCATGCCTTGGAGCAGGCGCTGCACACGCGGGTGCTGCAGCCCAAACTGCTTTGCGCCTGAGTAGCCAAGAGCGCGTGCGCTGTCCTGGCTGGTGAAGAGAGCAGACCAGGCTTTGGTGGCTGTGTTTGCCTCTACTGGTTTGCACCCCTTGGGGGTCACCCTACATGCAACAAACAACAATGCTTGGTTGAAGGCTGCTTGAGCATCCCCTGACAAGGGCAATAAATACTTCCAGGGATCATCAACTCGTTAGCATTGGAGTAGTCCTTGGCGCTGCTCTGACGCAGCATGCAGCCTGGGCCTGGGTGCATCGTTACATGGCAAGCAATGGTAACAAGCATCTACTTCACAAAGTAGCCGAGCAGCCAGCAGAAGCATGCCCTTGCCTCCACACCAGGTACACAATGCACAAGAGTGCAGAGTCTCTGGCATCATAAGAAGCTGATTAATCTAATACGGCTGGGCTGAAGCAGTCTAGAGCCTTGTAAGTCAACAACTTCAGGCAGGCTGTGATGCATGGTGCTGATGGGGTCACCTGAATAGGGGTCCAGACCCGTCTGGTGCTTCCAGTATCTGGCATCTGTGCAAGGTCTCCTTCTTGCCTGAGGCAGGAGTGGCAGCCAGGCGGTCTACGCAGTACCCCACCGGCCAGAAGTTCTTCACGTCATGAAAGGCAGGATGCAGGTACTCAATGCGCCCCAGAGACAAGACTGCACAACAGACAGGATGATGTGATGCCAGAGTATTCTGTTTCAAAGACAGTATGCATGTACTCAATGTGTCCCAGAGACAAGGCTGCACAACAGACCGGATGATGTGATGCCATGATGTTCTGTTTGATGTCTTTGAAGGCAGGATGCATGTACTCAATGCGCCCCAGAGACAAAACTGCACAACAGATGGGAGGCTTGCTGCCAGAAGCAGGTCACATGGTGTCGGTGCTTTCCAGAAACTGATTCACAAGACCAGAAGGGAATTGCGTGTGCCAGTGCAGAGGGTGAAGGCTCACTGCAAATCTGTCTTTGATGAAGTGCAACACAGGCATATGAAAGTGGTTTGGTTGCACACAACAGACAGCACATCAAGAATGCACACCAGACCAAAAAAGAGAACGAACTGGCCCGCATTTGCAACTGACAGGCAAGGCAGCTGTGGGCATAAAGCATCTCAAATGACTAACACGGTCTGATCAAGTATGGAAATCAGGCATGGCATGTACTTGCACTCACCCGTGAGACTGCTGGTAAGCTTCAAAGGCATTCTGACCCCTGAACTGTCAATGGGTTTGAGCAGCTTTGCTGCCTTTGGGGCACGCTCCTGCTCCTGTTCCTCCTCTTCGTCATCATTGTAGGGATCATCGTTGTGCTTTGGAACCATTTCTGATGGCAACTCTCCTTCCTGGAGAACAGTAGTGACAGTCAACAGCAGAGAGGGCAAAAGAAGGTCCAGCATTTGGTATGCAGCATCTGTGTTAGCTAGGCCTAATAAGGCTGTTGAGGATTCTGTAGAAATGTTGGTGTGGAGCATATCTTAGTACTGAGGCCCCAGGGCTGTCCTTTGGCAACATAGAACAATCAGATGCTCTTTCAAAATGACACCAGCTGACGCTTGAGGCCATGCTGTGATATTGAAAGAGAAAATGTTATAGAAAAGGTATCAATACAGCTCAAAAAACAGGAGTGAAGATTGATGTTGAGGCAGATGCGAACTTGTGGTGGGCAAAAGCTTAGAGCAGAGATGCACACGTGTTCACAAGATACCACAATGCCATGCAGGTGCAATCAAGCTACGCCCACAAGTCAAAATACTCAATGTTTAGCATGAGTGGGTAATGCAAGCCAAACACAATGTTTATGGTCATGTCTGCAGATGCTGGCAGAGTCTGATGGTGGACATCACCCACCAAAAAGTAGACTGACACTTCATGCAGCGCTCTTTGGAATGCTGCCTTGGAGCGATTGCTGGCCTTGCAAAGATGCATGCCCCTCTGCAAGCCTTGTCCAAAGCTCACAACATCCTTGCCTTTCATCCAGGCAAATTCTTGGGTTCCAAAGTAGTGCACTGGAACCTTGCCAGGTCCTGCATTGCAAAGGCACAACTTACACAAGACAAGCTAGAATTA
>JAABUP010004997.1_pt1 | contig 20919 bp, 18 predicted proteins | sample 5559201 | NCBI WGS metagenome assembly JAABUP01 (sample SAMN10711887, study PRJNA513373) | rock metagenome | isolation source: Antarctica rocks | place: Antarctica
ACGGCCTCAAGGGCTTATCTCCAATTGTCTGCGTTGGCGAGTCGCCTTGCCGCCGGCCGGGCGGTCCATGTATCATCGAGCTGGTCGAACCCTCGGGTCGAGCGAGCCTTCCGGCCCGGTCGGGCGGCGTCCGAGGCGCCTCCGCCGAGAGGTCCAGGGGTGGGAGGTATCGGGATGGCGACTGCCGAACGGACGCGGGCTCGGATCTACGACGACATCACCCAGACGATCGGCAACACGCCGCTGATCCGGCTGAGGCGGGTGACGGCCGGCTGCGCCGCCGAGGTCGTGGCCAAGCTGGAAAACTTCAACCCGCTCTGGTCGGTGAAGGACCGGATCGGGGTGGCGATGATCGACGCCGCCGAGGCCGACGGCCTCATCAAGCCGGACACGATCATCGTCGAGCCCACCAGCGGCAACACCGGGATCGCCCTGGCCTTCACCTGCGCCGCCCGCGGCTACAAGCTGATGGTCACGATGCCCGAGAGCATGAGCCTGGAGCGGCGCCGGCTCCTCAAGGCGTTCGGAGCCGAGATCGTCCTGACCCCCGCCTCCGAGGGGATGCCGGGGGCCGTCCGGCGGGCCGAGGAGATCATCAAGAACACCCCGCACGCCTTCATGCCCCAGCAGTTCAAGAACCCGGCCAACTCCGAGATCCACCGCAAGACCACCGCCGAGGAGATCTGGCGCGATACCGAGGGGCAGGTCGACATCCTGGTCTGCGGCGTCGGGACCGGCGGCACGATCACCGGCTGCGGCGAGGTCCTGAAGTCCCGGAAGCCCGGCGTCCAGGTCGTCGCGGTCGAGCCGACCAACTCGCCGATCCTGACCCAGAAGCGCAAGAACGAACCGATCAAGCCCGGCCCGCACAAGATCCAGGGGATCGGGGCGGGTTTCATCCCCGAGATCCTCAACACCGAGATCATCGACGAGGTCGTCCTGGTCCGCGACGACGAGTCCTTCGAGATGGCCCGCCGTCTCGCCAGGGAGGAAGGGATGCTCGTCGGGATCTCCTGCGGGGCCGCCGCCGCCGCAGCCATCCAGGTCGCCCGGCGACCCGAGAACGCCGGCAAGATGATCGTCGTCATCCTGCCCGACCTCGGCGAACGCTACCTCTCGACCCCGCTCTATCCGGAGTGAGTCGGGGCGTCCCGGGTGGACTTGCATCGCCACGCCGGATCGAGGCTGTGGCGGCCACCCATCGGAGAAGCGAAATGACACAGGCCTCCTTGATCGATTTCTGCGGGAGTCAGGCGCGACTCGTCGGTGATCTGATCGAGCCGTGGAAACGTCAGCACGACATGTCCTCCCTCGCCCAAGCCCTGGAGACGGCCATCCCATCCCTAATTCGCGGATGCGAATTATTGGAGGAGACCTTCCCGATCATCAGGAATAGCCTGGTGCATGGCCGGTTGCCGAGCGTCCTCGAAGCGGGGACCAAGTATTACGAGAATTACACGGGCTGGATCGAAGACATCGAAGTACTCAAGTCGGAGGCGGACGAGGCCATCCGCGATGGGTTCGCCATCTCCGGATTCGACCGCCTCGAAATGGCGATCGACAGGTATCGGCGTTTCCTGAAAGAAGAAGTGGAACTCCTCCCGCGTATCGACCCCGAAATGTTGGCACGCTCGACCGCGGAATATGAGCGGGGGGAGTTCCAGTCGGTCCGGGAGGTCATCGATGAGCTTCGCAATCGATCTGATTAAATCCGTCCGAGCGAAGATCGATGGCTGGAAATTGGACGGGCGTCTTCAGATCGAAATCCTTGAGCGATTATACGAGGAGCTTGCGGAGAGACCGACGGCCCATTTGCGGAGGCTTCCCCCTCCGGCCGACATCATGGAATACCAGTTCTGTCTGTACGGGATCGGAGATCCGGCGAAGAATCACCTGTTCGTCTTCACCGTGGTCTATGCCGCGGACGAGCAGACCCTCATCATCAAAGATTGTAGCCATCTGAGCATTTAGCAGTTTATGGCCGAAGATTTCTCCGCGACTTCGGATCGCCACCTCCTGATCCCGGCCCGGTTCCACGACGCCATGGTCGCCCACTGCGTCCGCGAGGTCCCGCTGGAGTGCTGCGGGCTCCTGGGCGGGGTCGGGTCGTTGGTCTCCTCGATCCACCCGCTCCGGAACGCCTCGGCCAGCGAGGTTCGCTACGACGCCGACCCGCGCGACCTGATCGGGGCCGTGCAGGCGCTCCGCGCCCGGGGGGCGGAGATCCTGGCGATCTACCATTCACACCCCCGATGGGCGGCGATCCCCAGCCAGACCGACCTCCGCGAGAACCACTACGGTGAGGTTCCCCGGATCATCGTCTCGCTCTTGGGGGCGACGCCCGAGGTCCGGGCCTGGCGGCTCGACCCAGACTCATATCACGAACTTTCATGGGGGCTCATGCCAGGATCTTCTTGACCACGTGCGCGGGCGAGACCCCGGTGAGCCGGACGTCGAGGCCCTGGAACTTGGACGAGAGCCGGCGGTGGTCGATCCCGCAGAGGTGGAGCAGGGTCGCGTGGAGGTCGCGGACCGGGACGACGTCCTCGGAGGCTCGGTAGCCCAGCTCGTCGGTCGAGCCGTGGGTCACGCCGCCCTTGATCCCGCCGCCGGCCATCCAGACGGCGAAGCTGAGGATGTGGTGGTCGCGGCCGGTCCCCTGGCCCATCGGGGTCCGGCCGAACTCGCCGCCCCAGAGGATCAGGGTGTCGTCGAGCATCCCGCGCCGCTTGAGATCCTTGACCAGCGCCGCGGAGGCCTGGTCGACATCCTTGGCGGCGGACTTCATGCCGCCCTCGATGTCGCCGTGGTGGTCCCAGGCCCGGTGGTAAAGCTGGATGAACCGGACCCCGCGCTCGGCCAGCCGGCGGGCCAGCAGGCAGTTCGAGGCGAAGCTGCCGTCGCCGGGATGCTCGACACCGTAGAGTCCGAGGACTTCCTTGGGCTCGGCGGCGAAGTCGGTCAGCTCGGGGACCGAGGCCTGCATCCGGAAGGCCATCTCGTACTGGCTGATCCGGGTCTGGATCTCGGGGTCGATCCGGTCCTCGGCGAGGATCCCGTTGAGGCGGTTGACCTCCTCGACCACCTGGCGCTGGGTGCTCTGGCAGACGCCCTCGGGGTTCCCGACGTAGTGGACCGCCTCCCCCTTGGACTGGAACTGAATCCCCTGGAACCGGCTGGGGAGACACCCCGCCGACCACTGGCGGGCCGAGACGGGTTGCAGGCCCGACTTGCCCCGCGACATCAGGACGATGAACCCGGGGAGGTCGGCCGTCTCGGCTCCGAGCCCGTAGAGGAGCCACGAGCCCATGCTCGGCCGCCCCTTGAGGATCGACCCGCTGTTCATGAAAGCATGGGCCGGGTCGTGGTTGATCTGCTCGGTCTGCATCGACCGGATGATGGCGATCTCGTCGGCGATCCCGGCGAGATACGGGAACAGGTCGGATATCTCCTGCCCCGACTTCCCGTGCCGGCCGAACCCGCAGAACGCCCCCCGGGCCTTCAGCACCGACCCCTGGAGCTGGGCGAGCTGCTGGCCCTTGGTATAGGACTCGGGGAACGGCTGGCCATCGAGCCGCTTCAACTCGGGCTTGTGGTCGAGGCTCTCGAACTGCGAGGGCCCGCCCGCCATGCAGAGGTGGATCACCCGCTTCGCCCGCGCCGGGACGTGGAGCGGATGGACCACCCCCCGAGCGAGGCTCGCCCCCTCGGCGGCGAGGGCCCTGGGCTCCATCAGCCCGGCCAGCGCGAGTCCGCCAACCCCGAAGGCCGACTGGGCGAGGAAGGCCCGGCGGCTCAGGCCCCGCTGGTAGCTCTCGGGATCGATGGCGAGCGTCATGGGATCAGTACCGGGTGATGGTTTCATGGAGGTTCAGGACGACGCGGGCGACCTCGGCCCAGGCGGCCAGCTCGGACTCGTCGGACCCGGCCGGGTTCGGGGCGATCCCGACCCGGTCGAGCCGCCTGGCCTCGTCGGGGTGATCGCGGGCCTCACGGCGCCGGGTTTCGAGGAAGTCCAGGAGCGACCTGGCCTCCTTCTGCTTCGGCTTCCGGGCCAGGGCCCGCTCGAAGAGGAGGCCGATCCGGGCCTCGTCCCCCGGGCCCTGGGCCGTCAAGATTGACCCGGCGAGGGCCCGGGCGGCCTCGACGAAGGTGGGGTCGTTCAGGAGCGTCAGGGCCTGCTGCGGGGTGTTGGCCACGGTCCGGCTGGCGATGCATTCCTCGCGGGACGGAGCGTCGAAGTTGGCGAGCATCGGGTGCAGGAAGGTCCGCTGCCAGTGGGTGTAGACCCCTCGTCGATACTGCCGGTCGTCGAGCTGGGCGAGGTAATCGCGGTCGGGGAACTGGAGGATCGCGTAGTACCCGGCCGGCTGATAGGGCCGGACGCTCGGGCCGCCGACCTCGGGGTTGAGCAACCCGGCGGCGGCCAGGGCGTTGTCGCGAATGAATTCGGCCTCCAGCCGGCGGGGCGATTGCGAGGCGAGCCAGCGGTTGCCCGGGTCGGACTCGCGAAGCTCGGGCCGGAGCCGGGCGTCCTGGCGGTAGGCGGCCGACAGGACCATCGCCTTGACCAGCCGCTTGACGTCCCAGCCACTTTCCCGGAACTCGGAGGCCAACCAGTCGAGCAATTCGGGGTGCGAGGGCCAATCGCCCTGGGCCCCCACATCCTCCATCACCGCGCTCAGGCCGGTCCCGAAGAACTGTTTCCAGAGGCGGTTGGCGAAGACCCGGGCCGTCAGGGGATTCTCGGCCGAGGTCAGCCAGTTGGCCAGGTCGAGCCGGTTCAGGAGCCGCCCCTCGGCCCCGGGCGGCTGGGGGAGGAACTTGGGGACGCCGGGCTTGACGACCTCGCCGGTCTCGTCCTGCCAGTTCCCGCGCGGGAGGACCCGGGTGGTCGCCGGCTCGACGGCCCGGGTGACCATCGCCATCGCCCGGCCTTGACGGCATTCGAGCCGCTCGCGGACCAGGCGATGGGTATCGGCCAGGGTGGCCGCGTCCGACCCGGTGGACAGGAGGTAAGTGGCCCGGAGCCGGGCGGTCTGCTCGGGCGTCCTCGGTCCGCCTTCGGCCAGGATCGCCCCGATCGGCCCGGCGTCCGAGTCGAGGGGCGAGACGGAGAGCCGGACGGACCCGAGCCCGTCCCCCTTGAGGTCCACGATCAGGCGGTCCCCCTCCTCCAGCCGGGTCGGCGATTGGAGCACGTAGATGGCCGACCGCCTCGCCTTCAGGTCCCCGCCCGGGAGCTTCCAGCCGCTGGCCACCCCGACGACCGCGGACCCGTTGGAGTAGCGGTCTTCCTTGGCGTCGGCCTCGGCGTGGAAGACGGCCAGGCGGGTCGGCTTCTCGGAGCCCTTCCGCCGGACGCCCGCCGCGAGCGTGACCGTCGGGGCGACCTGGCCCCGGATGATCCGGCCCTCGGTCGACTCGTGGGGAAGGAGTTCGAGCCGGATCGAGGCGACCCAGCCAGGCCCGGGTTCGAGCCGGATCGAGGTCGCCTCCTTGGGCTTCGCCTTTCCGCCCAGGAGCAGGCTCCCGTCCGGCTGAAGGACGGCCCCGGTCTCCGGCTCGGCCGAGGCCGGGGGCGTCGACCACCCCTCGGGCAATCGCTCCAGGAAGAACCTCGTCTCGGTCGCCCAGGCCTCGAACCGGGCGAGGCTCGCCGGGTCGGCCGCCAGCCGCTTCGACCCCTCGCTCAGGACCTCGCCGATCTGGCCGTCGAGCTTGGCGATCCGCCGTTTCAGGGAGGCGTTCTCGACCTCGATCACGGGCGTGAAAGGGTGATCATTCCCGAACCCCTTGAGATCCGGGTTGGGGGTGTAGCCGTAGTCGGCGTAGACGCCCCACTGCTGGATGTCGGCGAAGAAGGCGGCCATCCGGTAGAAGTCGCGGGCCTGGAACGGGTCGAACTTGTGGTCGTGGCATTCCGAGCAGCCCATGGTGGAGCCGAGCCAGGTGATCGACACCGTCCGGACCCGGTCCGAGGCGTACTTGGCCAGGTATTCCTTGGGCTGGGCCCCGCCCTCGCGGGTCATCATGTTCAGCCGGTTGAAGCCGCTGGCCACGAGCTGATCGGGGGAGGGGTCGGGCAGGAGGTCGCCAGCGATCTGCTCGCGAGTGAACCGATCGAAGGGGACGTTGCGGTTAAAGGCGTCGATCACATAGTCGCGGTAGGGGAAAACGTCCTGGTTCTGGTCGCCGTGGTAGCCCACCGTGTCGGCGAACCGGACGAGGTCGAACCAGGGGACGGCCATCCGCTCACCGTAATGGGGCGAGGCCAGGAGCCGGTCGACCAGCTTCTCATCAGCATTCGGAGACGTATCCGCCTCGAACGCCCGGGCCTCCTCGGGGGTTGGCGGCAGGCCGATCAGGTCGAGGCTCAGGCGGCGGATCAGGGTCCGGCGGTCGGCCTCGGGCGAGGGCTGGATCCCCCGGGCTTCCAGGGGGGCGAGGACGAAGGCGTCGATCGGGTTCCGGACCCAACCCGGCCGGTTCACCGCCGGGAGGCCCGGCCGCCGGATCGGCTCGTAGGCCCAGTGGGCCTGGTAGCCGGCCCCTTCGGCGACCCAGCGCCGGAGGAGGTCCTTCTGCATCGGCGAGAGCTTCTTGGTCGACTCCGGCGGCGGCATGACCTCGTCGGGGTCGTCGCTCAGGATCCGGGCGACCAGCTCGCTGGCCTCGGCCTGGCCAGGGACGATCGCCCCTTTGGCCAGGGCGACCGCGCGGAGGTCGAGCCGGAGGTCGGCCTTGCGGTCGGTCTTGTCGGGGCCGTGGCAGAGGAAACAGTTCTCCGACAGGATCGGCCGGATGTCCCGGTTGAACTCGACCGGGCCGCCCGCTCGGGCCGAAGCCTGGGCCGTCGAGGCGATCACCGCGAGGACGGCGAGGAGTCGAAGCATCGGCGGGGGGCCCTCGGTCGAGCAGGCAGGCTCAGATGTCGCAAAGAGTCACGGCCTCGCGGAGGCCGACCAGCGGGTCGCGGGTCGGGATGAACTCCTGACCAACATATCCATTATAACCAATCTCCACAAGGGCCCGCATGATCGACCGGTAGGCGATCTCCTGCGTGTCGTCCAGCTCGCCCCGCCCGGGGTTCCCCACCCGGTCTGGTGGGCCTCGCTCCGCTCGACGCCACCCTACGCGGATTCACCATTTCATCACCTTTCAGAGCGACCCAGCTTGCCCGACGAAACGAACCCAAGATAGGCCCGTTCGACCGGGCCAAGACGAACCCAATGAATGCCCGCCCAACGTTGGCAAACTTGGACCCAACCCCGCGCTCGCCCTGTCTCGACCCTGGAAAAGACGAACCCAAATGCCCGGGCCGGATGCACCCGGGCGCGAAGCCGACCCCATATCATCGCGATCTCGGAGGGTCTGTTAGCAGACTTCCCGGGGAGATCGGTCGGATCGCGCGGACCGGCCGGGGGCGTGCCATCCTCCGACTTCGGCGATAGAATCACCGACGATCGCCCGCCTCCGGGCGATCGGACCCCGAGGGGAACGACCATGAGCCGACCTCGCGACCTGATCCACCCACGCGACGAGATCTTGCGGACGATCGAGCGGATCTACCGATACCGAATGACCACGACCTCGGGCGGGAACCTGTCGATCCTCGGAGACGACGGCGACATCTGGATCACCCCGGCCCGGCTCGACAAGGGGAGTCTCCGCCGCGACGACATCGTCCGGGTCCGCCCCGACGGCTCGCACGAGGGGCTGCACCGGCCGTCGTCGGAGTTCCCCTTCCACCGGGCAATCTACCGGGCCCGCCCCGACCTCCGGGGGATCGTCCACGCCCACCCGGTGGCCCTGGTGGCCTTCAGCATCTGCCGGAAGATCCCCGAGACCGCCGTGCTCCACCAGGCCCGGAAGGTCTGCGGCCCGGTCGGCTTCGCCCCTTACGCCCTGCCCGGCAGCGCGGCCTTGGGCAAGAACATCGCCGAGACCTTCGCCACGGGCGTCGATTGCGTGGTCCTGGAGAACCACGGCGTCGTCACCGCCGGGGCCGGGTTGCAGCAGGCGTTCGAGCGGTTCGAGACTCTGGAGTTCGCCGCCAAGACGCTCATCAAGGCCGGGATCCTCGGGGTCGTCCGGACCCTCCAATCCGACCCCGCCGACCTCGCCCCGCCGCCGGCCATGCCCGGGCCCTTCGAGCCAGGCCCGGCCACCAGTGAAGAGAAGGACCTCCGCCGCCAGCTCTGCGAGTTCGTCCGCCGGGCCTATCAGCAGCGGCTGATGATCAGCACCCAGGGGGCCTTCTCCGCCCGGCTCGACGGTGACGCCTTTCTGATCACTCCCCACCGGGTCGACCGGAGCCGCCTGGGCGTCGACGACCTCGTCCTCGTCCGCGACGGTGGCCCCGAACTCGGCAAGCAACCCAGCGGCTCGGCCCGGAACCACCGGGCGATCTACCGGGCCCACCCCGCGATCCAGTCCGTCGTCAACGCCTACCCGGTCAACGCCACCGCCTTCGGCGTGACCGGCACCGCTCTCGACTCGCGGACGATCCCCGAGAGCTACCTCTTCCTCAAGGACGTCGGCCGGGTCCCCTACGGCGTCCAGTTCGGCGACGGCGCCGAGCTGGCCCGCCTCGCCTCCCCCAAGGCCCCGATCCTGATCCTCGAAAACGACGGCGTGCAAGTCTGGGGGACCAGCGTCCTGGACGCCTTCGACCGTCTCGAAGTCCTGGAGACCACCGCCGAGGCGATGATCGGCGGCTTAGTACTGAACAAGGGTTTAATCCACACCATGTCCGATGCAGCCATTGCCGAGCTTCGGGTGGCATTCAACATAGAATAATCATTTCGCTAAGCGAAGTCGATCGGGACGTCAGGATATCATATCATACAGAGATCGCGAAGATTCTTACCAAAAATCGGGCGAAATCCCGCTTATCTGGAAGTCGATGGACCGGAACTCAATAAGCTGAGGGGTCAATACCGACTCGATCGAACAATTTTCACGCCGGATGGGGATGGTCGAGATCGGGTTTTTTGGATGGGCATCCCTCTTGCCGGACTCCGGCCTCTCGGCGAGCATGGCAGAGCGCGAGACCCTCACAACGAGGAGCAGACCATGCTTCGGCCGTCACTCAGCCTGACCCTCCTGATGATCGCCCTCGCGACTGGGTGCGGTCGTCCGGCCACGCCCCCCACAATCGTCGACTCCCCGCGACCGGCGAGGAACCAGAAAATCCCCGTCGAAGTCTCCTACCCGATCCTTCAGGATGAGGACTTGGATCGGGTGGCCGGGCGGCGTCGTGTCACTGTTCGGCTGAATATGAAGGTGCCCGATGAGGTCCTCCGCGAGATATCGATGGAAGTTAAGGCCACGGAGAAGAGGCAATACGAGAGGACGTTCATCGATTATTTCCTGCCTGAGGAGGTTTACGGGGCTCCCGAGAAAGCCTGGGCGTTGGCTATGTTCAATCCGACGTACTCCCTGAAGATTAACGGCCTGACCGTCGAGCACGAGCGGGAGTTGCGGTCGTTGCCGATGGCGTCGGGGCCGAGAGTGCTCGGTACTTGGCTCCTTGATCCTTACCAAATAATGGTCACGGTCGACGAGACGACCGGGCGGCCGATGTTGTACGAGCGCTCCTGGGGTTCCAATCAGCCGTTTCCCTATGAGTTGACCGAAATCTCCAGCGTTTCGGGGAGGCGGTTCAAGAAGGCGGGCTCCACGGAGCAGATCGAGATCGACCAGGGGGGGGTCCTCCGCATGTATGACCAGGACGGGAAGGTATTCACGGCGGCGAGGCCAATTGGCTCGAAGCTACCCTTCCTGGATAAGAACCCGGCAACCTGAAGAGCAATAGGGATTGTCTAAGAATTGACGGCCGAGGTCATGATCAATTCTAGACCCCTGGGGGAGATGGTCCCGATGTCCGACCAGGCCATTGCCGAGTTGAACGCGGCGTTCAACCTCTGAAGACGGCGGCAAAGCCCCGGCCTCCGATCGACCCCCGGCGGGGTCCGAGGACGCCCTCACCTCGACCGACGACCCCGGAAGGGGGGGAAGCCGTCGGTTGAACCGTTGCTGTCATTCCCGTAGCCGTAGGCGCCGTAATAAGGCCGGTTCACATATCCAGTGGGATTGGGCGGACGGACGGAGCGGGGGGCGGCCACCGAGTCAGAATACGGATAAACGGGGTGATTCGGTTGAACGTACCAATAGCCGGTTGGCGTCATCGGCCCATAGACCGGCGCGTACTGGGCATTCACCTCGGGAGAGAGGATCCCGAAGACGCTCGTCATGACGACGGTCGCGAGGATGGGGCGCATGGTCCGCTCCAGGAAGAATTCGGGATAACACCGGACGCATGAGCAGAAGCACAATGCAAGCCGAAGCCGGCTCACGGCTTCGCGGAAGATCCCCTCAGGCGGGAGTCCTGGCGGACGGTCCAGGTCCGGGCCGGGCGACCCTCACGGGAGTTGAGGGTGATCGAGGACTCGAAGCCTCCGGCGGTGGATTGGAGGGTCGGCGGGCTCTGACCGGGTGGTCTCGGGGTGTCGGGGAGCCCGAGCGCCCCGAGGGCCGCGGCCCAGGCCCCGGTCTTCTCGCGGTACGCCCGCTGGGCCTGGTAGATCTCCATCAGCCGTTCGCGGGCGGGGCCGGCCGGGTCGGGGCGATAGACGGAGTGACCGGGCGGATCGTCCGAGAATTGCACATAGCCCCAGCGTTCAGGGCGGTGCATGTCGATGACCCCTTGCGGCGACCAGACCCAGTTGTCCTCGCGCCTGCCTTCGGACTTCTGGTAATCGCCGCCCTCGACCCGGTGTTCCCACTCGACCCGGGAGAAGTTGACCCGCCACTGGTCGCCGTCGAGCGGGGGCGAGTGTCGATGGGCCCGCTCGCCGAGGACCTTCCAGGGGATCGCCAACTCCACGGTCCAGGATTCGTCGAGGCCCGACGGGTCGTTGATCCGACCGTTGACGTGGGTGGCGGTCTTGAGGCCGGAGATCTCCCACCCGTTGTCCGCCGGTCCCCCGTCGCGATAGGGCTTCTCCAGGAGAAGGTCCCACTCGGTGTTGAGGGCGTTTACCTCGATCTCGTAATACTCGTGGTTGTCGCCGTCGGGGTCGATGAAGACCTCGAAGTCGTTGTCCTGGAAGATCACCGAGTCGTGCTTGGTCAGTTTCCCCCAAACGTGGGGCTCTTGCAGCTCCGCGGCGATGTAGAAAGAGGCGTCGTCCCAGAGCATCTTGACGCGGGTCCGGAACCGGGGGCGTGGCCTGGTGTCCCCCTCGATGTCGACGAAGTCGTCGGTCCAGGGGGCGAGGGCCCACGACTCGTCATCGAGCCGGCCGTCGACGACGACCGCGGCCTTGGCCCGGCCGCAGACGTAACCCTTGGGAGGTGGTCCGGCGGCGCCCAGGGCGGACAGAGCCAGGGCGGCGAAGCAGCAGAGGCGACCTCTGGGAGCCATGGCGTTTCCCTTCCTGGGCCGATCGGTCAGTGGTCCGGATGGTCGCGCGGCAGGAAATCCGCGGCCTCGGGATCTCGATCCTCGTCCGGGAGGTTCCGGAGCCAGTGGGAGACCTGGTCCGGGGGAAGGCCCTCGCGGGGCGTCGCGGGATGCTTCGGGCGAGTCGGAGCGAGGGCTTTCCGGACCATGAAGAGGGCGCGGATGGCGACGTAGAGGAGCAGGAGCACGAACACCAGGACGAACCCGTCGCGGCGGGAGAAGGCGCGGAGCTCGACCATCGGCGCGGGGGCGTCGGCCAGCGGCGGGGTCGAGCGGAGCCGGCCCACGAGCATCGGGGCCCCCCGGACGTTGTCGCCCGCCTGGTAGCGCAGGAGCTTCATGAAGTAGCCGTCGAAGGTCACCCGGAGGAACAGCTCGGGGCCGATCGGGAGCCCGGGCGGCGGCTCCTCGAAGATCAGGACGTAGGGGAACGCCCGGTTCTCGTCGGAGTAGACCCAGGCCTCGTAGAGCCGGCCCTTGGAGGCGAGCGAGGGGTTGACCTCGTAGGTCAGGATCCGCTTGGCGGTCCCTTCGAGGTGAATCGGCACGCCCCGGTAGCGTTCGGGCCGCTCCCAGAGGTGGGTGTAGAAGACGTCCTTCCGGGCGGAGGCGGCCAGCCCGGCGGCGGGCGTGGCGCGGGTCCGCTCCAGGAGCAAGGCGTAGGCGCCGCTCTCCCGGAGCTGGACCGGGGTCTTGTCGACCAACGCCTGGAACTCGACGGCGTCGTCGGGGACGATCGGCGAGAGCGTCGCCGCGCGGAGGGGCGGGGGCGGAGGCGTCTCGTCGGCCCGGGGCCGGGCGAAGAGCACGATCATCGGCCAGCCGGCCAGAACGATCGCGACCAGGAACAAGAGCCGAGGAAGCTCCGCCCCCCGGAAGAGCGTCGACGGCCGACGAGTCACGGGGGGGGCCCCGCGCCCTCGGACGCATTCAGCTCGGAGAAGCTGATCTTCGTCAGGGGCTTCGGCTGGAGCGACGAGAAGACGTCGATCACCTTGATCAGCTCGGAATATTTGAGCCCGGGGTCGACCTTGATGAGGGCCTGGTCGAAGGAGACGATGGGGTCGTTGACGAACCCCTCCAGCTCCTTCTTCAGCTCGTCCATGCCCTGGATCGGCTTGTCGGCCAGGGTCATCTCGCCGATCAGGCCACCGCTGCCGGCGCGGAGGACGGTCTTGAGCGTGCGCAGCTCGGCGTCCAGCGAGGGCGTGGACTGGTCCTTGGGCTGTTCCTTGGTGATCTCGGTGGCCGCCACCGCGGGGAGCAGCTTCATCGAGAATTGCCCCTCGGAGGGGGCCGGGCGGTAGGTCAGGATGAAGAAGGTCAGCAATTGAAATGCCATGTCGAGCATGGGGGTGACCGGAATCTCGATATCCGAATGCCGCATCTTCTTCAATGGATCGCCCCCCGGTCGCTTGGCCGATTGGGTGGAGGTTCGAGCGGGGTCCCGGCCTCGCCGGGGGCTCAGGGCCCGTTCATCGCCTTGAGGTCGAACTTCTGGTAGCCGTTGGTCTGGCAGGTGGAGATCAGCGAGAAGAGGGCGGCGAACGGGGTGTCGCGATCGGCCCGAATCACGATCCGGGCCGGGAGTTCCTCGCCCTCCACCACCTTCCCCTTGAGCGCCTTGATGTTCGACCGGGCGATCTGGGCTTCGAGCTTGATCTTGGCGATCGCCTGGTCGGCCGAGAGGGTCTGACCGTTGAAGAGGAGATGGCCCTGGCCGTCGACGTTCAGGACGAGCCGCTCCTCGGCGAGCTTGCCGGCGTCGTCCTGGGGCCGGGCCGAACCGGCGACGGGCAGCTTGATCCTCGAATCGAAGTTGTCCTGGCTGAAGTTGATCACCAGCATGAAGAAGGTGATGAGCTGGAAGACGACATCGAGCAGTGGCGTCAGGTTCGGCTCGGCCTTGACTTCGCTACTGTTCATGCTGGAGGACATCGTTCACCTCGTCGGAGGGCCGCGCCGTCGGGGCCGGAGCGGGGTCGGGATGGGTGGCCGGCGGCGGATCAGGCCGTGGTCGGCTTACGGCTTGGTCTGCTTGGCGGCCGCGAGCAGGGCGCTGATGGTCCGGTCGGCGACCTTGGCGCTCTCCATGGCCATCATGGCGATCCGGTTCCGGAACATGGCGAAGAAGAAGATCGCCGGGACCGAGAGCGAGACGCCTTCGAGAGTGATGAACAGCGCGGTGGAGATCCCCTCGGCCACCTTCTCGGGCTTGGGCTGGGCCCCGGCGGCGGTGGCGATCTCCTGGAAGCTGGCGATCATCCCGGCGATGGTTCCGACCAGCCCGATCATCGGGCCGAGCGTGCCGATGATCGCCAGGTAGCTGATCCGCGCTTCCATGGCGGTGACAACCTCATCCTGGGTGGTCTGCATCGCCTCCTTGGCCTCGGCCCGGCCGTTGGGGAGGTTGGCCACCCCGGTCCGGACCAGCCGGGCCAGGAAGGACTCGTTGTCGCGGCAGGCGTCGTAAGCTTCCTGAAACTTCCGCTCCTTGATGGCGTTCTCCAGCTTCTCCACCAGGGCGGCCGGGACGGCCTCGCTGACCCGGAGCTCCATGAAGAGCTTGATGACCAGGGCGGTGAAGTAGATCGAGATGCAGAGCAAGAACAGCCCGATCGGCCCCGACGCCTCGATCGCCCAGCGGAGCAGCGACTTCCTGGCGCCCGGGGTCGGGGCGTCGGCGGCTGGCCCAACGTCGGCCCGGGGCGCCTCGACGGCCGGCGCGGCCTCGGCCTTGGGCGCCTCGGCGGGCGGGGCCTCCTTCTTCGCCTCCTGGGCGAAGCTCGACGGCCCGGGGACCAGGGCCACGCAGGCCAGGACGTACGCCAGGAAGCACCCGAGGGACCAGGCCCGTCCGGACCGACTGGACGACCACCGCGAGACGCTCGCCATCGACGGAATCTCCCTCAACGACCATGCCCTCGGCGTGCCCTCGGGTGGGGGCCCGGATCAGACGCCCTCCGGCCCGCGATCGGTCGGGTCCGGGCGATCGGGGGCATCGGGGTCGTGGTCTGACACGATAGGATTGTCCTGATGCATCCAATATCGGGCGGCGTGCGCGGCGTGTCAACTCCCCGGATGGGGATTCCACCGGGGCGATGGCGAGCCCGGTTCGGGAGCGGCGCGGGCACCGGGGTTGGGCCGGGCCAGTCGGATTCACTTCGGCTCGGGATCCGGATCCACCGGGGGGACGGTCGGCAGCGGCTGGGATTTGGACAGGAAGACCCGGCTCAGGAGGATCAGGTGATCCCCCGGCTTGACGGGCCCGGAGTCGCCGCCGACCGGGTTGAGGATCATCTCGTCGTCGCGCTGAATCCCGATCAGGAGGCAGGATCGCTTGTCGTCGCGGTGGCGGACGAACATGCTGGCGATCTCGACGAAGTCGCGACCGATCAACCCCTCCGTGACGGGGAAGAGGTACATCTCGTTGGCGTCCCGGCCGACGGTCAAAAGTTCCTGGTAAACGCGGGTCATCCCGTGAAAGAGGGCGGTCCTGGCCAGGAGGCGGAGGCCCAGCTCGTCGGAGGAGATGATCTCGTCGGCCCCGGCCTTGAGCAGGTGGTGGCGGTTGTTGGGGTTCCGGCACTCGACGGCGACGTTGGGCTGCTTGTCGCCCTTGCAGATGTTCCGGATGGCGATGCAGGTCAGGATGGTCTTGCCGTCGGCGTGCTCGCCCTGGCGTTCGTCGTAGAGCACGACGATCGAATGCGCCCGGGGGACCCGGGCCCGCCGGAGGATCACCTCGTTGGTCGGGTCGCCCTTGACGATGTAGACGTCGTTGAACGCCGGGTCATCCTGCTTGTCGGGCAGGTCGATCGCCTCGGGGCTATCGTGGATGATGACCACGGGCCGCTTGTCCTGGATGATCTTGGAATGGACCTCGCGGATCCAGGGGAGCCCGCGTTCGCTCCAGTTGCAGAGGACCAGGTGGTCCTCCATCTCGAAATTGGACAACTCGCGTCTCCTGAGGTTCTGGGTGACCAGGATCGAGGCCACCGAGCCGGTGAACAGCCCGGCCAGCCCGACGCCGAGCCCGAGCAGGACCATCGAGATCAGCCGGCCGATCGCCGTCTGGGGCGCGTGGTCCGGGCCCGCGAAGATCATGACCCAGACGTTCCAGAACGACTCGGTCCAGGTGTCGAAGGGCCCATCGGTCCCCTTGCCCCGCTCGGCCAGGTGGATCCCCGTGGCGCCGACGATCCAGAGGAAGAGCATCGCCACGACGATCCGGGCGACCTGATTCCGCCGGACCGCCAGCCAGAGCGCGCGCCAGCCCCCGGCTTCCTCGATCGACGATCGGAGCAGTCGGAGAGAGGGAGGCCGGATCGCCCGGTATCGACTCATGAGGTTCCGTACCAGGGACGATTCGACCGGACCGGGCGGCCCCTTCGCCGCCTCCCCCGTTCGCCGAGGGCCCCGCACGGGCCCGGATCGACCGCGACTCCACCGCCACGGTCCCCGATTGCGTGGGCATGGTCGCGGTCGCCGTCACGGCTCCGAGGCCGCAAGGCACGACCCGACAGTGCGACCGAGCGTGAAAGGGCCGGCCATGCCCACGCAGTCGGGGACGATACCGCGAGTCGCCAGGGAGCCAGGCCGGGCGGAATCGCGTGGGTCAACCCGGAAGGGGGGGAAGCTCCGTCGCAAAACCCGCCACGGATGAAGTCATCCAAATTGACCAACTTTCGCCGAAAAGACAAGGGGGTTCCCTCGGCTCGCCGGCTTTCCCCAGCGAGTTGATCGAAACCCTGGGGATCGATGGGCCAAGTCCCGCCCACGTCCGGCCGCGACGATCCTCGGGCCGGTCCCCTGTGCGGGACAAAATCCCGCCCCCGGATTCATTCCCATAGAAATGATATCCCCGACCGACCCTCCCCGGTAGACTCTCCCGGGCCCAGGTCAACGAGATCGCTTGCCGAGGGCCCGGTCGAGCCGGCGTGGCGGAATGGCAGACGCAGAGGACTTAAAATCCTCCGATGGGTAACCATCTTGTGGGTTCGACTCCCACCGCCGGTATAGACTTGCGTTGATAGTGACGAAAGTCGCGAAGACGATCTCCCTAATTTCTCCCTATTGTTCCGAGGCCCTGCACTTTGCCAGAACTGACGGTTGTCGAACAGCGATGGGCTTGAATAAGCCCCCGCTATCTCGTAATAATCCTCGTGGCTTACTTCTACTGTATCCAGTGGATTAAGGACGTTACTGCTCTCAAGTCAACGGTTTATGGATTTGCTGAATCCATGCCGCGATCGAACCTTGTTCCGAGCGGGGAAACGATTAGAATTCGGGAATTCCTAAGAATTTCCTGATATCCTCTGTGACGGCTGGCTCCCTGGGAACCCGATATCCCGTTCGCAGTCCCGATCGCTTCACAACGCAAGTCCTTCCTGCGGAACAAGTTCAATTGTTCCGAAGGCTCAGGCAGTAGAAATAGGAGGCAATTTTGGACTGCCTGGAAGGTGTTGAGGGCAAGCACGAAGGTGCCATCCCGTCGCCGAGGACGCTTAAATTTCAGCCCTTCGGCGATCCTCGGATCGCGGCCGCGTGAAGTAGAATGAGGTCCACCGCGGAACCTTGATTGGCCCCCTGATGGGACGACCCAGCAATCCATCATGAACCTTGATTTCAACGTCCACCATCACGAAAAATCGCGGGCGGCCGCCCCGACCGATGCCAGCTAATTTTGGGCCAAGCCTGACCGACATCAGTACGCAGAGGAGTTTGTTAGCGCATGTACAAGATCGTCTTCGCCATCCCCTGCCATGACCTGGGAGGTGGCCGAATCGCGATGCCGAACGGCCTTGCCCGAGACCTGCTAACACAGGTGAAGTATGAGCCCCACTTGAGGGTCTTCGCCATCCGCGCCCGATCGATCGAACAGGTTTATGACCCCGTTGAGGTCAATCCGGCCGACCACCAGGGCTTCTCCTTCGCGTTCCTCCCCTGGGACGGCGGCCGACGGTCGTTGCCGATGGCGCTACCGGCAATCCGATCGATGCTCAAGGCCGAGGCGGCCGACTCGACCGTCTGGCATTCGAACTGTTCGTTGGGGCTCTTCGACCTCAACACGATCGGCTACGCGATCGGGCGGCGCCGGGCCCCCGGCCTGAGGATCTTCTGCCTGGACAGCGATCCGGTGTCGATGCTCCGGGGGAGCGGCGGCCTGGCCTCCGCGAAGGCGTCGCTGCTCCGCCGGAGCCTGATCCGTCGAGTCGAGGGGGCCGACGTGACGATCGTCGTCGGGCGAGGCGTCGAGGAAACTTATCGCCGATACGCCCGCCGGTGCATCGCAACGGAGGCCGTCTGGTTGATGGAGGGCGACCTCGCCGAGGAAGGGGCGACTCGCGCCAAGTTCGCTGAATCCGGACCGGTGCGGATCGCCCTTCCGAGCCGCCTGACGGCCTGGAAGGGCGTCGACGACGCGATCCGGGCCGTCGCCTTGCTGGGGGATCGCGTCGGCCCTTTCCGATTGGACATCTTCGGCGACGGTGATCAGAAGGAGGACCTGTCAGCCCTGGTCCGGTCCGCGGGTGTCGGCGACCGGGTCCGCTTCCTTCCCTCGCTCCCCTACGGCGAGCCGTTCTTCCGGGCCTTGCGGGAGTATCACCTGGTCCTGGTTCCCACCCGAGGACTCGAGGAGGCCCGGATCGTCTACGACGCCGCGGCCAGCGGATGCCTGCTCGTCCACTCGCGGACCAGGACCCTGGAGGCCGCCCTGGACCCGATCCCCCTCCGCTGGTCGCACGAACCGGGTGACGTCGCCTCCCTGGCCGATTCAATCGCCGCAGCGATCGGGCGGCGGCCCGAATGGGCCGAAGGCGCCCTGGCGGGGATCCGAGCGATGCAGGGCAGGACCATCGAGGAGATGCACCGCAAGCGTTCCGAATTCCTCAAGCCCCTGCGGGCCGACCCGACCCGTTAATCCGGCACCGATCGATCCCCTTCCGTTTCCCCGGAGGTCGCAGATCCGACGACGATCCGGAGCTGATTCCATCGCTCGCGAGGCTCATGATGGTTCCGGGGTGGTGAGCCTTGCAGCCCCAGAGGGGCTGAAATAAAGCAACACCCCGGAACCCATCATGAGCCGTTCGCGAAGCTCAGCCGACCGTGTTCCCGCCATTGACCGAGAGCCGCTGGCCGGTGATGAACCGGGCGGAGTCAGAGGCGAGGAAGGCGACGGCCTCGCCGATGTCCTCGGGCACGCCCATTCGCTTCATCGGGACCCCGGCGGCGTAGGCGTCCTTCATCTCCTGGGAGTCCCCGGCGTGGCGCTCGGTGGGGATCCAGCCGGGGGCGACGAGGTTGACGGTGATCTGCCAGGGGGCCAGCTCGTTGGCCCAGGACCTCGTCAGCCCGAGCTGCGCGCCCTTGGCCTGGACGTAGTTGGAGAACTGGGGGATCCCCTTCTCGAAGACCTCCGAGCCGATCTGGATGATCCGGCCCCCCTTGCGGGCCTTCATCCCCGGGACGACCGCCTGGGCCAGCAGCAGGGGGCTCTTGACGAAGAACTCGAGCTGGTCCAGGCAGTGCCGCCAGGTCAGGTCTTCGAGCCGGACGAACGGCTGCGGGCCGGTGGCGTTGCAGACCAGGATCTCGACCGGGCCGAATCGCCCCTGGACGGCGGCAACCATCGCCCGGACCTGCTCCTCGTCGCGGACGTCGGCCTTGAAGACCTCGGCCTCGCCGCCCTGATCGCGGATCGCGTCGGCCACGGCCCGGGCCTTCTCGGGGCTCCCGAAGGTGTTGACGGCGACCCGGGCTCCACGTCTCCCCAGGCTGAGCGCGATCGATGCCCCGAGGCCGCGCGAGGCCCCGGTCACCAGGGCCACCTGGCCGGCAAGTCCTTGGTTCATGGTCGGGGCCTCAGGCGAGGAGCTTGTCCACGACCACGCCGCTGACATCGGTCAGGCGGAAGTCGCGGCCCTGGGATTTGTAGGTCAGGCGGGTGTGGTCCATCCCCAGGAGGTGGAGGATCGTGGCCTGGAGGTCATGGACGTGGACCGGGTCCTCGGTGACGTGGAACCCCAGGTCGTCGGTCGCCCCCAGGGTGATCCCGGGCTTGATCCCGCCGCCGGCGAACCACATTGAGAACGCCTGCGGATGGTGGTCGCGCCCCAGGCTCCGGCCCAGCGCCGCGTTGGACTCGACCATCGGGGTCCGGCCGAACTCGCCGCCCCAGACGACCAGGGTGTCGTCCAGGAGCCCCCGGCGTTTCAGGTCGGTCACCAGCGCGGCGGAGGCTCGGTCGGTCTGGCCGCACTGGTTCTTCAAGCCGCCGGCGACGTCGGAGTGGTGATCCCAGCCCTCGTGATACAGGTTGACGAACCGGACCCCGCGCTCGACCAGCCGGCGGGCGAGCAGGCAGTTGTTGGCGAACGACGCCTTGCCGGGTTCGGCCCCGTACAATTCCAGGGTCTCGCGCGACTCGCCCTTGAGATCCATCAGCTCGGGGGCGCTGGTCTGCATCCGGTAGGCCAGCTCGTACGAGGCGATCCGGGCCTCGATCTCGGGGTCGCCGACGGCCCCGAGGTGCGTCTGGTTCAGGCCCCGGACAAGGTCGAGGGTGTCGCGCTGGAGGCGGGGGTCGTACCCCGAGGGGCTGGCGACGTTGAGGATCGGGTCGCCCTTGGACCGGAACGGGACCCCCTGATACGCGGCCGGGAGGAACCCGCACGACCAGTTGGCGACGCCGCCGCTGGTCCCGCCGGCCGAGGACAGGACGACGAAGCCGGGGAGGTCGGCCGCCTCGCTCCCGAGGCCGTAAGTCACCCACGACCCCATGCTCGGGCGGCCCGGGAGCGACGAGCCGGTGTTGACCAGGATCTGCGCGGGGGCGTGGTTGAACTGATCGGTGTGGACCGACTTGATGATCGCCAGGTCGTCGACCACCTTGGCCAGGTGCGGGAGCATCTCGGAAAGCTCGGCGCCCGACCGGCCGTGCTTGCCGAACCGGAACCGCGAGGCCATCAGGCTGGCGTCGGGCTGGATGAAGGCGTAGCGCTGGTCCTTGACGACCTCGGCCGGCACCGGCTTGCCGTCGAACCGGGCCAGGGCGGGCTTGTGGTCGAACAGGTCGAGCTGGCTGGGGGCGCCGGCCATGAACAGGTAGATCACCCGCTTGGCCTTGGGGGCGTAGTGCGGCGGCCGGGGGGACAGTGGGTCGGGCGATGCCCCGATCGACCGCCGGGATCCCAGCAGGAGCGAGGCCAGCGCGATCTTGCCGACGCCGACGCCGCACTCGCGGTAGAAGTGGCGTCGGGTGACCGCCCGGCGGTCGAGGGGTCCGGAGGCCATGGCGCTCACTCCTTGGTGATCGTCTCGTCCAGGTTCAGCAGGGCCCGGGCCACCACCGACCAGCTCGCCAGTTCGATCGGGTCGCCCGCCGGGGCCGGACCGTTGATCTTCGGAGCCTTCAGCTCGCCCGACCGGATCCGGGCCGCCTGCCG
>JAABUP010004998.1_pt1 | contig 20915 bp, 33 predicted proteins | sample 5559201 | NCBI WGS metagenome assembly JAABUP01 (sample SAMN10711887, study PRJNA513373) | rock metagenome | isolation source: Antarctica rocks | place: Antarctica
TGGAACAAAGTCGTCAGCGACGGAGCGACAATAGGACTGTTCGTTGCGTTCGGTCAAGCTCGCAATGTTTCCGAAACCAGACTTTTGCTGGCTGCTCTTCTCATTAGTAACTGACGGCAAAATTTTACTCAAGAGGTGAGAGCCGAGCTCGGAGTGTGAGACTCGAGTCTGAAATGCTCGAGCGTCCCATCTCCTCTCCTAGCTAGCGTGGGAGAGACTAAAGCATTGTAATCTCTCTCTCTCTCTCTCTGGAAACCCGCAGCAGATCGCTCGCTTCACTTGCGTTGTTGCCTGGAGAAAGACTTTGGACGCCTTGTTGGGGCCTGCAGCCGGGTCGGTGCCCATACACCCGGACTCCCGGCAGGGGCTGTAAGAGAACAGATGGCAGCGACAGCGCAGGACGCCTCTGCTCCTTTGCGGGGGCCTGACAAGAAAGACGAAGATCGAGATGAAGACAGTAAGCAATGCTATGCGTAGTCCTTCGGCAGCTCTGCTGCTTGCACCGGCCTATCGCCGCAGAGTGGTTCAAGCACAGCAAAGCAGTGCTGTTTTGCCAATATGCGAAGCATACTGATGCTGGTATACATATGTCGCTGCAGCTGAGTACTCTCCGTTCTTTGGGATCGAGAAGGGAGCTGTCCTTCAGGAAGCTCGCATTTTTAACGAATCTCACATCAATGCACGCCAATGTCAGCAGGTGATCACACAGTGTACTGCATGTACAGGCGCTCGCCCCAATCCACCATGATGCTCATGCCTCATTGAGTGCTAGCTTGCAATCAATCATGCTGAGCATGCAGGTCATCACCAAGTTGCTATATCTTCTTTGTCAGGGAGAGACGTTCAGCAAGGTATGTGCAAGAAGGTCACATGCTGACGTCAATGCACATTTACACATCTAAGGCCAAATCTCCTTGCTGACACTGTATGCAAACTGCTGTGCTGCAGAAAGAAGCCTCGGAGGTGTTCTTCAGCATAACAAAGCTGTTCCAGAATAGAGATGCAAATCTGCGACGCATGGTGTACTTGGTGATCAAAGATGTATGTCCTTCAGCTGATGAGGTCATTATCATCACCAGCTCTTTGATGAAGGACATGAACAGCAAAACAGACTTGTATCGCTCCAATGCCATTCGGGTCCTCTGCAGTATCACAGATACCCAGCTACTAGCGCAAATAGAACGGTCAGTGCCCAGCTGTCACCACACTTATTGTTGCCATGATCAACATCAAGTCAATCCATCTTACTTTGACAACTTGGATGCAAGTAGGAATCACCATGATCTGTCATCTGATAGCCCAGTCCCTGCAGTGCATCTTGTCAAATCCATGTGACGCAGGCTCAAGCAGTCAGATCCAAAAGCAGAGTGGCATTTTGGAAGGGCATGGTGTCAAAGTGAGCATGTGCTTGCAGGTATCTGAAACAGGCTGTGGTCGACAAGTCTGCAGTGGTGGCCAGTGCTGTCTTGGTCAGCGCATTTCATCTTGTCTCTCACAGTACAGAGATTGTGAAAAGGTGGACAAATGAGATCCAGGAGGCAGTGCAGAGCAAGCACAGCATGGTGCAGTTCCATGCAGTGGCCTTGCTGCACGCCCTGCGTGCCAACGACAGACTAGCAGTCAGCAAGCTTGTGTCCAGCCTGGTCAAGGGCTCTGTCAGGTACGTACCGTCCTGAGGACACATATGGTCAGCATTGCACCCAGCCTATCAATATCTCAGAAACCCTGGACACTTGCCTGCTGCTACTGCTTAGACATTGCATGCAACATGGAAGCAAAGTCCCGCAGCCCAGCAGGACTTTTGCAAGGGCTCTTTGAATCTAGCGAGAACTTGCAAAAGAGCTCTTTGGCATCTAGCAGAACAGCAACAACGTCCATGTTATATGATTAACAGTGTTGCCTGCTCATGCTCATGATTTGCATGTTGCCAAGAGTGGCGGTTTGCAGCATTGCCTTGCACTGCAATGTGGACGCAAGTGGGCAGACGCCCTCAGTGAATGCACCCTCACACTGTACATCTCTGAGGCGGCAGCTGCCCCACTTCAGACAGTGGCAGGCCTGTGACGAGCGCATGCAGTCAAGGTGACAGTCTGGTGACCGCATTGCTGGTGGGGCCTGAAATGGATTTGATGCACACGCAGGTCCACCTTGGCCCAGGTGCTGTTGGTGCGTTATGTGGCGCAGGTCATTCAGGAGTCTGGCCCAAGGCAGCCAGGGGAGACAGGCAGCTTCTATGACTTCCTAGAAAGCTGCCTGCGGCATAAGAACGACATGGTGACTGTGGAGGCAGCACGTGCCATCTGCAACATGAAGGATGTCACAACCCGAGAGCTCACTCCAGCTGTCACTGTGCTGCAGCTCATGCTCAGCTCCTCTAAGCCTGTCATCAGGTCAGCCACCCAGAGCCATGATGCAGACTAGACAACTCATGCAGCATAGCATGCTGAGCACTGCCATCTGCCGCCTCTGTTAGCACAGTTGCACAGCAGCATTGTCATGTTGTATTCAGCAGATCACTGGGCAGCTCTGCTTTTGCCATGTGCTGTGTGTGCCTATCCTGGGACCCTCATCCCTTGAAGGCATTGCTGGAGCCATTACCTGCAGAGAAGGTGTGTGTGATGACTTTGTGGTGACATGAAAGTGTGTGTGCAGGTTTGCAGCTGTGCGGACATTGAACAAGGTAGCCATGAGCCATCCCATGGCGGTGACCAACTGCAACATTGACATGGAGAGCCTCATCTCAGACCAGAACCGCAGCATTGCAACCCTGGCCATCACCACTCTCCTCAAGACCGGCAACGAGAGCAGTGTCGACCGCCTCCTCAAACAGGTGATATACATCTGCTTGCACAAAGGTAGCTGCAGCCCAGAGTATGCAATTTACACACATTGCAGTGTAGCATTGCACGTTGTGCCAAGCCCACAGAGTCAAGTAGCCAAGACACAATCTGAGATCAGCTGCGGCAACACGTCAAAGTAGAGGTCAGTTTGCGTCCTGCCAGTGTTTTGAGCAATCTGTGTACTGCCCAAAAGGGGCCTGCAGGTGCAAGCGTGTGTGACTGTGGGTGCCAACCAAAGACCGCATGCCACCAGCTGACCCAAGCGCCATGCGCTAATCAGGCATGCGCTGCGTATAGATTCTCAGCTTGGTGTCGTTCCTTGCAGATTGGCACCTTCATGACAGACATTGCTGACGAATTTAAGATTGTGGTAGTGGAGGCCATCAGGTCACTGTGCCTGAAGTTCCCCCAGAAGTACCGCGCCCTCATGAACTTCCTATCTGGCGTCCTGAGAGAGGACGGCGGGTTTGAGTACAAGAAGGCCATCGTGGACAGCATTCTCATCCTCATTAGAGAGATTCCTGATGCTAAGGAGTCTGGGCTTGCTCACTTGTGTGAGTTCATCGAGGTGAGCAGAAGTCAAGCCACTTGGTCTCATGCAGTCTGTCATCTCAACATCAAGCATGTGGTGCAATGCGATCCAAAGCAGCTTTGCACTTAGGAAAGCATGCAAGCACTTTGCTGGCTCAGTCCAGGCTGTGTGAGGCATGAAAGTATGATGCTGCAGCTAATCAAGCAGATGTGCTGAACTGAGCATAAGTGTACAGTTGCTTTGGATTACGCCACACCAAATGCTGGAGTTACTGAGCACACATACCTTCTGCTCAATTGCATGATTCAAGCTGTACCCCTTATCCTTCCACAGTGTCTATGCACAAACAATGTGCCCGCCTGCTTGTGAGGCAGCTGAAGCATGATTTGGGCGTATGCAGGACTGCGAATTCACATATCTGTCCACCCAAGTGCTGCATCTGCTGGGCATGGAGGGGCCGCGCACCAAGGAGCCTGCCAAGTACATCCGCTACATCTACAACCGTGTCATCCTGGAGAATGCAACAGTGAGGGCGGCAGCAGTGAGCAGCCTGGCACAGTTTGGAGCCCTGGTGGAGGACCTGCGACCTCGCATCCAAGTCCTACTCAAGCGTGCTCTGCATGATAATGATGACGAGGTACTTCTTGTAACTGCGCCTCTTGCACTTTGTGATAGTCTGCTGATTGCTGAGTGTACTGTCAAGCCTTGGCTGTGTCTACAGTTGGCAAAACCCGGCATGAGTTTAGCCCCCTGCATAATTTGGCTGTGCAGACCGCTCTTTACAGCTTCATATGTTTGCTGAGCAGGCATGGTCAGGTTCTGCTTCATTGTCTGCTTTTGAAGCTGATATATTGGTGGAAAGCAGTTTGCTCATGTTCAGCGTCTGCAGTCTTGGCTGAGTCACTTGTTTGCATGGTGGCCAGGTGAGAGACAGAGCAACATTGTACTTGAGCCAGCTGGAAGGTGGTGCGAGTGGGGAGGAGGCAGTGCAGCCTCAGTGGGATGTGCCCTCCAAGAATCTGGAAGCCAGCTTGCGTGCCTACCTCCAGAATGGTGCCCAGCAAGCCTTTGACCTGGTATGACCTCTGCAAATACTGCTCTACCAGGCCTGCTTGTCAATGTCTCCTGACAATCTGGCAGAGGTGCACATAAGAAGCAAGTGAACAGCGCATGCATGTCCCACGACCGTGCTGCAATGTAGCATGCAGAGCAATGCCTGGAGCTGCCCAGTCATACCTGCATGCATGATAAGCAAGGGAGAGGCTGACCAAGGGGGGTAACAGCAGGTGTGCATGTGCAGGGTTCAGTCGCAAGGGAGGTGCCAGAGTCACCTGGGCGTGCCAAGAAGCAGGCTAAGGAGGCCAAGAAGGGGCGGGATGCTGGCCTGCCTGCTGCTGCCGCCAGAGCCCCTAAGGCCTCTGAGTATGCAGACCAGCTCAAGAAGGTATGCCGCAGCATGTACACATGGGGACTGCGACTTCAAAATAGCAGGGAGGGTGAAATGTGCAGATGGTCGAGAGTCAGCTAGGGCCTATGCTGTAGACTGCTAGCAGCCATGGCAAAGGACAGCTGCGTGCAATGCACATTGCGTCTGATGTCCTTACAAGCTCAGGCACAGCATCATAAGATGTATAGGAATGGGACTGTTGTCGGGCATCCAGCATACTATATTTATGGTTTTCTGGCAATGGATATTGCTTAAGTTGAAGTGCAGGTGCCTCAGTTTGCTGAGTACGGCCAGCTGTTCAAGAGCAGTGAGCCCGTGCAGCTGACTGAGGAAGAGACTGAGTACAACATTGTGGTCATCAAGCACGTCTTCCCCGACCACACAGTGCTGCAGTTCCAGTGCACCAACACAGTTCAGGAGCAAGTGCTGGAGGATGTCAGTGTGTCTGTGGACTTGTCAGATGCGGTATGACACTGGCATGACTGCCACGTGTGGCCATGTAAACAGCAGATGTTTCCATTTCATGTATGTGCACATAATGGGCTCTGCTGCTATGACACTACCTGCAGTGATCTGCGATTGCCCGTGCAGTCCAGTTGCTGCATGCGAACATTTACTCCTTGCATGACACCAGCAACAGGCTTTGAGCTGTCTTGTTTGTACTGCACACCACGCCCTGTGCTTCTGCCCTCACCCTGCCAAAAGATCAATCTTATCGCTTGCCTAGCTGCAGCAGAAGCAAGCTGTGGCACATATGCTGCAGGAAGGTTTTGAGGAGGAGGTTGTGCTGCCTCTGGCACGCATGGTGTATGGCGAGGTGGGCCACTCCTATGTGGCTCTGGCCCGACCAGAAGGTGCCACCCTTGTTGGCAAATTCACTAATGTCCTCAAGTTCACTGTCAAGGAGATAGACCCCACCACAGGTGTGTACACCATCACCTAGTAACCCCTTGTGTTGCTCTGCATGTCCTGTCAACATGTTCTGCTCAAGGCTGCAGATTAGAGACAAGACCCGTGCCTCAGAAAAGCTAATAGTGTAAAGACATGATTGTTGTATTGGTGACTGTACCCTCAGCACCACCACCATGTCTCAGGTTCCGCAAAACTGACATTCATGTCAAGCTATCTTCCAGTCTCTTGTTGCTTGATGGGTTCTTTATAGCACAGTTTGCTGAGTGAGAGCATGCTGTCTAGCTTTGTGCGCGGTAATTGGAGCTCAACATTGCAGTCCTGTCATCTTGCATGCCAGACTCAGAGTATCCTACTTTGGAACAGGTGAGGAAGAGGAGGAAGGTTACTCAGACGAGTACACGCTGGAGGATTTGGAAGTAGGGGCGAGTGACTACGTGAAGCAGGAGGGAGTGCCTGACTTCAGGTCGGCCTGGGAGGAGATGGATGAGAGCACAGAGCTGGCTGACAGCTACGGCCTGGGCCACAGGGACAGCATGCAAGAAGCTGTCGAGGCTGTCATTGCCATTCTTGGCATGCAGGTGATGAGTGTGTCCGGACAGGCTGTTACGGCTTGCATGACCTGCGTCCTGCTTGTGTCATGGAAAGGTGGTGTGTCCAAGGAGTAGCATTTGCTTGGTGCAACATCTTGCTTCCAAAGCTCACCTAGAGCATTGCACACCCACTACCTGTTGTGGTCGGTGTGATGCTTGTGCCATGCCTTTCATCTGCATTGAACATATTTGTACAGATGCGTAGGTCAAGCCCATGAGTAGCTTGAGGTTTCAGGGTCTGATGTGGGATTCAATGTTGCAGGTTTGTGAAGGAACAGATGCAGTTGCACCAAATGCACGATCTCATTCTGCTCTGCTCTCTGGCATCTTTATTGGAGATGCAACCAGTCTTGTCCGCCTGAAGTTTGGCATTGAGGCCAGCACGAGAGAAGTGGCCATGCATGTGACAGTCAGATCAGACACGCTTGACGTCAGCGAACTGGTTCATCAGATAATCCAAGATGCATGATATTCCATTCATTTTGTCGTTTGTCTTGTTTGTTGTTGAATTGTTGCAGCAGGGTGCTTATGCGCTGGTCAGCAAGTCAGACTTGCTTGCTGCAGCCTCAGCCATTTCCTAGTCTTAACAAATTTAGCACAAGAGAGCTATCTGTACAGCTCCCAACACAATGTTCTCAGCTAGCAACTCTATCAACATCATGCATTGCTGATGCCTTGTTTCACACGGATTCGTTTCAGCAACAGTCTGCTGCTTGTGCTGTGTAAAGACATACAAGGACTATGATTCCCTGTATCTACTTCTCAAGCGTAACAGCTGCAGCAACTGCCAAGACAGCCCCAGTTGCCATGGGCATACTGTATTGCTTCAAGAATGACCGAGGCCTCAGCAGCTGAGATGGGCCCTTTCTCAATGAGTGCATAAGCGCCAAGACCACAGAGAAAAGGGTGAGTGCACCTGCCTGATGCGCAGACCCTAGGCTGGCAGGAACATAGGTCATCAGAGTAGTAATTCCCAAGGTCACCTGCAATATGATCTCAGAGCATGTTATCTACATAATCAGGTACAAAGAAGGTACACTAGAGTGGTTGCAGGTGTCGAGCACTACCACGTAATGCGGCTATGCCACAACGACATAGGCATGACAGCCAATGACACACAACTCAGGATACGGACATTGCAATAACATATATAGATTGCTCTTCGCATACACATTCATGGCAACAAAGCTGTGGTTGACATTGGAGTGACCACACCCATTCGTCCAGGCAAACTGCAGAATGCATCAACATGACCAGCGAATGGAAAGCATGCATCATCTGGTATCTCACCTGCAAAGCTGTCACAGCAGCCAAGCCATTTAGCAGCTGTTGAGAAGCATGTGGTAGCAGCTTGCCTCTAAACGTAGCCCAGGTTGTAAGCACACTGATCAGGGTGGTACTGGCCAACAACCTGTGATGCAGCTGTACTGCAGCTGTGTTCTCAAAGAAGCCTCTCCAGCCTTGGGCTGCCCAGTATTCATCTGGCACCCACTGCCCATTCATGTAAGGGAAATCATTGTAGGCATGCCCCGCATCCATACCAGCAACAAAGACTCCTGTGGATGGACACACCGCTCCTGACAAGTCTGTCTGCGAGTTTGTTGAGTGAACACGCCCCAGAGACATGGCGGCACGCCTATGCGATGACACAGCCTGATCAAGCTGCCGTCAGAAGTGCTAGCATGCACCACAGAAAGTAGCTTGCCACCTTTGAGCACATGATGCTTTGCGGATACACCCCAGCACGCTATAAACACCATCGCCTCACGCGCTACATGAAAGAGCAATATAAACAGATAATTGGGTCCTGGAATGCAATACCTGAGATGGCAGTAACAGCAATGAGGGCTGCAAGGGGGTGAACCACTTTGCGCAAGGCAGCTGTGCCAGCAGCTGCGCTGCTTGGCGCCACAGCTGCAGCTGAGGTGGGGAAGAACATATTCAGGGTGGTCCACAGCAGACCTGAGTAGATGACAAAGGCTGAGGTGAGGTGGGCAGCCAGGCGGTAGGGGCTGACACGTGGCGTCTCCCACTCCGACTTGGGCTCCTGTTTCCCACAACACAAGTCAGCATGGCCAGCAACTCACCCCTGTGCACCACCATTGCTGGACTGTCACAACCCAAAGTGCCAGGGTAGACCACACAAGCTTGTCTAGCCAGGCTCTCACACAGCACTCACAACCTTGCACAACTAGCCTGTTCCTACTCCAAGCGCAATCACAGAGTTTGCAGTAAACCCAAATGAATTTGCAGCAAGCGCAATGACAAATGCTGCACCATCAGCCAAATGCACAAACTGTTACTTCACTACACAAACTGTTGCCTCATCCAGACAAAGGCACATGCAGGTATGGTTGATCATGCAGACGAGCAGCAGCAGGAGCACCACCTGCAGACCACTCTTGACCATCCACCAGCCCACCAGCCCCTGCGTGCCACCCATCAGGAAGAAGAGCCCCAAATTTTTTGCCAGTGCCAAGTTAATGTAGCCCCTGACTCCAAAGTACACAGCAGGCACTGCAAAGACAAAGCCCAGTACACGGCCCCACATGCGGTGTGCATACTCCATCCAGTAAATGAACTTGAACTCGTCCAGGCTCATCCTCCTGTAGTAGAGTGCACACAGGCTTGTGAGACGGCAATAAGCTCTGCTGACATTGTGATCAGATCATACTGTGGAGCTTGTGTTGATCTTTGACTTTCATTGTGACAAGACATACTGCATTTAAATCTTGCAACTGAGAGTTGTGTCATGTCAGACAAGTACCTGTTGACTTTTCGGTACTCTGGAGACTGCTTGTACTTCTCAAACTCTACCTGCCATTCAGCCTGCAAACGAGCATGGGTGTTGCAGAGACAGCTTGAACTGTGGAAGTGCACATCAGTGTTTGAATAGCACAGAAATCTTGCTTAGCACCGCATCAATGTACCAAGGACTGAGGAGGCCTTTCTCCAGTGAACTTCCAGTCTGTCATTGATAGGCCAGAGCGAGTGAGCCTCGTCATACCACCCAGCACAACCATGCTGAAAACCCAGCCAGAGCATCCTGCCAGCCACCAGCCTACTTGCTTGCGCGCACTGCTGCTCAGTCCTGCTGTCTGAGCTAAAGCCCCTGAGAGTCGCTGTTGCTGCTGCAATAGCAAGGAGCAAACTGTACAAATCGACATTGAGACTTGCCCAATGTGAGGCCAAAAAGACATGAACAGAAGGGACACTGTACAGACAGATGCTCACCTGCGCGACTGCACTATTGGCCCCTGGTAAGGTTGCTGCGAGTGTTGACTGCTTCCGTTTGATGACACGCTGAAGCCGTGGCACTGCATATATGCAGAATGTATCGAATAACAGAGCAAAAGCGATCGGCAGGATGCGACAAACATCAACAGTAGCATTGCGGACCCGATCTGACAATAGCTTGTGCAGCGAAGCCACGTCCTTGACCAGCTGTATTACTGGTCAACACAGTCTGTACAAGATGTCGAACTTGATGGGTGTTCAGAGCAGTGGTGAAAGTGCCGGACTGGCAGTGACGCTTTGCAAGCAGGCAGGCTGCACCGACTGCGCTGCCAGAGGCGCTATAAACTGATGTCAGCTGACTACTCTGCCGAGACCAAAGAGGTAACGCTGACTCTGCGATACTTTGCACTGCTTTCTGCGAATGTGAGGATGCTGCTCGTGCTCCTCCAAAGATCGCCTGCATCTGAGTGCAGCCTGAGACCGCATGCGATGGTCGCGATGAGTATGTCGTCACTAAAAGCTTCCGACCTGCTCTGAAACCAAAATGGACTATGAATCTGAGCAGCTATAGGAAGCAGCACTTGAAAGGTCTGTGACTCAGTGGCAATCTGGCACAGTTTCGTAGGAACAGCCAGTCAGCCTTGTAGTTTATACAAGGGTTTTGATCATAGTCAGAGGCCAAGGGAGCTGTCAAGAAAATTGTCACTGCCAAAATGTCACAAGCCTTTGCCTGCTGCTGGTTCAAATGCCTTTGCTGGCTGATCCGAGGCTTTCGTCCAGATGGACCCCATGGAGTGCACTTGGACATCTTCAACGTGTGTGGCGCCTCCATGAGAAGTGAAGTATATGCCACAATCTTCTTGGGAAGTAACAGCCCCTCGATAGACCCTGCATTCAGTCAAATACTCAAACTCCAGTCTACAATGTATTGCCGTCGTGCAACAATGCCAAATCTTCAAAGGCACCTTGACCCTGAATCTGTGACACTAAAGAATGATGTGGCAAGAGTGACATGACATACCTAGTGGCCAAGGCTTCCCCAGATGACAAGAACACCTCAACCGCCGAGTGGTCCACATACACCTGCACAGTCACCTGTTGCTCCAGATGTGCTGGGCCACCAATGCGCTTCATATCAGAGTCAGCATCAAATGTCATATTCGTCTTGTCCAGCTTTCTTGGAAAGACCACCTGTGACAGGCAATGTTTGAGGCTAGCTGCACCTGTGATGTGAATGCCAAGATTTAGCAGGAATGTGATCCGCCCAGTTGGACAGCCTGCACTGCAAATGTTTGCTTTCAAAGTGTTTTGGACAAGGATCATAGTTTGTGTGTGGTTGACCAAGTCATGCATGTACAGAGCAGAAGCCCGAGCAACACAACGTGCTGAGTGGAAAGAGCACCAGTGGAGTGTTCAAGCACTGCAAAGCAAGGGCTGCCTCAAACAGCCTACACACAAGCATGAACAAAGCCCCATGTCCCTGTACAGTCAGTGTGCAAATCAGTGTACCTCCAGTAGAGAATCCTGCCAGTTGACCAGCAGGGCTGCAGCACATGGGTGTGCCTGATCAGGCTCTTCATGCAGCCAGGAACGTAACAACAGCCCAGAGGCTGAGGCATCCCCTCGCTTGACGGTGAACTCAGCAAACCAGGAGGGCCCTCTCACATGCTGCACTGCCACTGACTGGCTGACTGACATCTGTAAGTCTGATGCTGTCCAAGACGGCTCCTGCCGTAGGGCTTTCAGCTCAGGCGCCACTTCCTGATGCAATCGTCCATCTGTACATGAACGCCGCTAAGCTGAGTTGCAGGTCGCATTTATCACACCTTGCAATGGGCTGCGTTGCAAGTAGACATCTATTGTCGCAATCTTGGGACGTGGATGAAGGGGTGCTATGTGGGGAGTCAGAGCTCATTACCTTTGTAAGTCAAGACTCTGGGAAGTGATATGCAGCCAGCATAGTCAAAGCCACCTCCTTTGCGCAGTTCTTGCAGCCAGCCTAGCATGATGTTGCGGCCCTTTGCATCCTGAAAGCAGTTGGGTGCATACAGCACATCCCCCAGATCCAGCAAGTGTGGCCCTATTCCAAAGCACATAGCTCCAAACTCAAAGGCCCAAGCCACACTTTTAAGATTCACATCAGTATGTCAGGTGTTGCCACGTGAGCAGAGGACAATGGGACTCATTGTATATGGCAGACAAACATGCTATATAAACATGCCCTGTTCTGGGTGCAAATGTGTGATCTGGCCAGTGAGTGGCTGCTCAGTGAGAGGCCTGTTGATAAGCAAATCTGCTATAGCAAACTTGCAGAGAATGATGGGAGCCATTCAGGGGAAGCGTGTTCAGACTATGTCTGCTGAAGGCTCAAGACCAAGCGAGCAGTATACAATGCATGTCAGAAGTGGACAATGCTGTATGCCATACCATCTGACTCCTCAATCATGAATAGCTCCTGTTGAACATGGCCCAGCCAGTAGAGGCAAGGATTGGTCAAGCGGTCCTTCAGGAAGTGCGGGTAAGGCGACACACACATCATATACAGCTGGCCCTCCTTCAGCTGGAGGGGCCCAACAGAATCAGAGGGAGCTTCAGGGGCTGGATGGGCATTGCTGGGCTCTTTCAGGGGGGTTAGGAAAGGGCATTCCCACATGGCCCCAAGGTCATGCTTGCCGAAGGGTTTGGACTTGCCTTTGATGAAGGACCCCTTGTACTGCCAGCCTGCATGCGACGCACGCTTTGCTGCAGCCTTGCATTGCATTCCTGGAGTGGCACAAGCAGATATAGGCATGCAGGGGTTGTGCGCTGCTGTACTACATGGAACCAGCATGTGCACTACATGCTGGCCAACACCATGTCTTGCCTCAGTCTTAAATGCCTCAGGTGTACAGAGCTCAAGAGTCATGCCCACAGAAGTCGCCAAGCAAAGCGAAAAGCTGAAAGACATTGACAGGTGAAGTATAGTGTAAGGGGTGACATGAGTGGTGACCTGAGGACAGGTGTGTGGTCTCATACACCAGAAGAGTTCCGCCTTGGCCTTCAAGGCCACTGCCCAGCAGCATCTTCCACTTCTGCTGGCCATGGCCCTGCTGAATGATGTAAGGGTCCCTGAAGCCTGTCAGCTTCATGTTCTCTGGGGGGTGGGGGATGATGGGTTCCTCTTGTTTGTGCCACCTGATCAGATCCACATCACCTGATCCAGACAATGCGTCGCACTTACTACTCTTGCTCGGTGTCAAGCGCCAATGCTGTATTTGCCAACTTGCACAGGAGCCAAATCACAATGCATGGTGGTCTGTTGTTGCTACGCACTATTGCAATGTGCATACTGCAACAGGAGTGGAGGTGCAACAGTCTTGGTGAGACATGTTGCGTAGCATGGCAGCGTTATACCTTCTTGGCATGTTGCCATCATCTGACACTCTATCATGTCAAGGCCAAGATCAACAGCTGCATGCGGCAAAGGCCCACAGTCTTTATTGTCTCGCCGCCTGCAAATGCTAGCATAGTGTAACAATGCCCAATGCATGCTCAATTCTACACTATACTACACAAAGCTGATTGCGACTTGCATACAAATGGCCCAGCTGTTGTCTGCATAATGCAGATCTGAGTCAATGCTCTCAACAAAGCTTAGCAGCATGACAATTGTTGTGCAACTGTAGTTGACAATGATGGTCGGGGCTGACCTGACTCCTGTGTATATCATGGTGGGTGTACCATCTGTGTCCAACACTGTGGTTCCTGACCAGCAGCCTGAGGCATCGGTGCCGCCCTTGGTTGGATTGATGGCAATGGGCTCATGCTTCCAGTAAATCAAATCAGAGCTGGATGCATGCCCCCATGTCATTCTCCACTCCCATTGACTTGTGCCCTCAATGTGCTGATAGTACCTATGCCAGCAGTTGTATTGCAATAATAATGGCTGTCCTTTCTGCACCACAACACACAGACTCCCAATGTGCTTGATCTGCAATGCTTGACAAGGATTTCAAGTGTGTCTGCTGTGCTTGTAAGCCGGGCGTCAAGATGCAGGAGATGCCAAAGCAACACAATAGGTTGGCCAGCTAGTAGAGTGACCTACACATGGTATCTACCGTCATAGAATATAGGCCCGTTGGGGTCATTGAGCCAGCCTGAGCGGGGCATAATATGATACCAGGGCTTGTCTGCATCTAGTTTCCATGACTCACCAAGTCCTGCCCTGTCTGTGCTCATGACACCCTTGATGGGTTGTCTGCTTGTGGCTGCGCTGTGACGTCTTCTGCGCGACACGACGGCGTCAGATATGTATTTTCGTTGATTTCGTTATTTCGTTGCCTTGTGAAGTGCAGCCATCATGGCTTGATCAAGGGGTCAAGCAAGTGCATGGCGAGGCTAGTGCGCATTCCTGCAGCTTCGCACCTTTGCCAGGATGTCAATGCAGTATCGCCAGGATTCTGGTAACGCGAGATGTTACGAGTTAGGAGAAGATGCCGGCAAAGCACTGACATGCAAGGTGGGACTGATCCGCGGAACAAAAAATTGTCGGCAGACAGCTTACGACAGAGGTGAAGCAGACCTACAGCAAATATGGAATGGTAGTGGGCGTCAATAACATAGTTCGACGCAAAGTCTGCAACCCGAGTCGGTCAACGTGAGAGTCCAACTTAAGTCAAACACTGCAAAAAGGAGTCGTTGCTTATGGTGCCGTGCTCATTCAGCCATACAAAAGCTCGCCCAATGATATCATCGTTTTGTTGCGTTGCATTGACAGGGAGACCTCGTGCGTTCTCGGTCATCCAGATTACGGGGCTTTGGAAATGATCTGCCGACCGACTTGTGCATGCTGTTGCTCGCCGTGCTTTCTTGTTGCGCGTACAGCTCCGTCGAGCTTTGTCGCCTGTCTTCACTGACATCAAGACTTGGTTTTCTCTGTGCATTTGAACTATTGTGGTCAACCCGTGATGAGCCAACGCTCAGGGCCCAGCTGGATGGCCCAGTGTACTTCTTACGTGGGTAGCATCTTCGGGGTCAGCTCTTCCCACGGTCCTGGGTACCAAGAGGCCGCCAGGCACGAAGCATAACAATACATCCGCATCCGATGGTTGATCGCGCAACGCAAGGCACCTTATGCCCTGTTGCCTGCTGTCACTTGTGTAAACTCTTCTGCCCGCATGCAGACGCTTCACAAAAGATGAGCTGTCCAGCCTTCAGGCTGGTTTTGACAAGATCTGCGGCTCTGATCACAGCCTTGACAAGTCAGCCTTTCTGGTATGACGCAGTCATCGCCGATTTTACCAATTTCCTCCACTTTAGCGCAGGATGCTTTCATCCAACGATGTCAACAAATCCCCTGCTGCCCGCAGGAGTATCTCAGTCTCCAAGATTTGGACAGCTTTTTGGCAGACCGGCTGTTCACAGTTGTGTCTCAAGGCCAAGACCGGGTCACTTTTGACCAGCTGGTCATTGCAAAAGCCAACTGCCTGAAGGTGCCCCTTCCTCTACCCAATCACAGGGCTGCCAGACATCATCTGCATCACAACTCCTGCAACATGATACATCAGGTGTTCATCCCCACCATAACTTCAAAAGACATTGGTGTTTTCAGGCAACTAGTGATGAGGCGGCATCCTTCTGCTTCAACATTCTGGATGCAGGCAGGCGCGGCCTGGTGAGCCATGACAGCTTTGTGACTGCCATTCAAAGCTGTGCAGCGCTTGCATTGCATCAGCAGGCAGGTACCAATCAAGAGTCTCGGTGGGCAGAAGCTACTGCTGCAGGTAACGTCCTGCCACCTAACCCTGCCACCAATGGGCCACTACACACCTTCTGTGCTGCTGCCTCAGGAGGCTCTTGTTATGGTTGCCAACAAAATGGAACAAGTCTGTGCTACTGCAAACATGCAGATATGCAGAGTGGTCTATGTTTCTTGTGTAACAGAGAGCAATACAGTCTGTCTGAGGGTCCCCAGGCAGGACAGGCCTTGCCTTTGCTTCTGTGTCGGCTTGGCTGCCCTGACCTCTAGCGCACAAGCGCAACCATGTTATATGTGGCTTGCAGGTGCCTTTGAGGGCGGCAGCAGTCAAGGCTTGAGCCTGAATGCCTTCCTGCAATGGAGCAATCAGCTACCGGCTCTGCTGACCAGCTTGAAGTCCTTGTTGGCAGCAGGCAGTGTGGAGACAGACACTACTGCTACACATCATGTCATTGCTCGCCACTCCTGCATTCTCCTTCTTTTGCGCATACACGCGCTGTGCTGTCTTTCTTACCTTCCTGTTTTTTGCTGTCCGCGCATTTGCTCATCTTGCGCTTGTTCCTGTCTTTTGCTCTTGATACGCTTGCTGCAGTGATAAGAACAGATGTGTCAGCATTCGCCACGTCTGTGCTTTATGTTACCAGCCAGCAGCACTATACTGATAGCTTCCCTGCAATCTGAGAGGCCATACATGGTCTGACTGTTCAGTCTGAAGAAGATATGCTTGCATTGCAGGTGAAGGTGCCACGCCTGATGTACAGCGATTTGTCTTCCAGCAGCTGTTTGATAAGTCCACAGTTTGCCTGGCTGCTGAGCTCCCGCCTGCCTCCCAAGCAGGTGATGCATGTTTATGTCCTGTAAGTAGCACTGCTGCATCACAGGGCAAACAACTGCTGCGTGCACATGAGTTGCCCATATGCAGGTCTTGCTGCGGCATGACTGGAGACATGTATAGTGAATGCAGCAGCAGGTGTTGAAGATGGCAGGCATTTGCTTTGATTGCTGTGGGTCTGTTTGGGTGCAAGTCATGCTTTTGATCTGCAGTCTGATGTGTGGGAGCTATTGTTTCACAGCAACAAGCACGGGCAGAGCTTCAACACCTTCATGGGCAAAGTAGGTAAGCAGAACAGCAGAGAGTGTCACTCTGCTAGTTGTCATCCATTCAAGCTACAGTATGGTTGCCACTGATCCTGCTGGATTAAACAAGCTGCTGCTTCCATGTCAAAGGACACAAAGATAGTGGTGTCTGCATGTTTGCAAATGGTACAATGGATATATGACCTGGCCCAGCTTTGTGCAACTGCTTATGCCCATGATGCTATTTGTTGACTGTAATCAATACGTGGTGGGCTGATGGGTGCAGCTGGCAAAGGGCCAACACTGGTGCTAGTGAAGGACAAGCAAGGACACCTGTTTGGTGGGTATGCCTCTGAGCCATGGGTCAAGAATGGCAAATTTTATGGTGAGGTACACTGTTTGCTAACAACATCCTATTGTCATCTGTGTTTTGAGATTTTGGTGGATGCATGAAACATCCAACTCTGTGGCTCTGCCAGAGCAGTGGGCTGGTCTGGGCAGAGCAGAAGAGACTGTGTCATCACTAGATGACTGGCAGTAACATGTGTGCATACAGATGCGCAGTAAGGAACCAATGGGCCATATTGTGGTGACACCATGCAGGCAACTTCTCCACGTTTCTGTTCCAGCTCTTGGAATAGGTTGAAATGGATGTCAGGCACTGGTATCTGGAAGTCAACACAACTACAAGAATCAGGCTGAAGCAAATGGTGAGGCTGAAGCTCACCTCAGGGCAGGACTACTTTTGCCTGCTGCCTGGCGCGGCCTGTTGACTAAGTCTGTCAAAGCTGGAGCAGTTGCTGCAGCATGGGCATCAGTAAAGCCACTGCCTTGTCTGCTGTTGCCCCTATGCACTCTCATGGTCTTCCGCAGGGCGGCTGATGACACATCATACTGTTTCAGACAGCTGCGATTGCTGACAGACTTGGGGAAACCTCCCTGTAGCAGGGAATTTGGCAATGCCACAGATGCCACAATGTGACTGGTCACTCTGGAGGTGTCACGTGACCGTGCTCTCATACTGACTGACGCCTTTCTTGGCAATGGCTGGCGCGAGTGGGAATAAATCTCTGATGCCTCACTGCCTATACTTGCTGCAAAGCTGGCTGTCCTGAACCTGCTGTTGATAGTGGCAGGTATGCTGGGTTGAGGGCTGCCGCTTTCTGTAGTTCTGGATGGCTGTGGCTTGGCTTGATCTGCTGCACTGGAATAATTGGGCTGGCTGTATGGCTGACAGGATGATGACCTGGTTTTGTGAAGCGTGGGATACTGACCCTCTACAGGCAACAGTAACAAATTGAAAGTGTGTCTTGCAAGCCATCTGATGTGCAAATCATCAGGACCGGCACTGACAGAGCTGCACAATGTGTGTGCAAGATAGAGCATAAGCAATTCCACGTCAAACATGGTGTAAGATCACTGGTCATGAGCATGCAAGTAGGGGTGTCATTGTACCCACCTGTGGGGCTGGTGTTAGCTGCCCTAGACTGGGGTGACCCCTCACCCCAGTCTAGGGGGGAGGGTGCCCTATCTGGTAGTCCTGGAGAACACCAACCACTGGCTCTGCTGTGACACCTTGAGTACCTTTCATGGGACAGCTGCAGGGCTGACTGTGGAAATCTGCAAGCATCATTCAGTGGGAAGAGTAGCCATGTTGATCTCCTACTTCTGTGCTGTCTGTATAAGACCTGACATGCTATGTAAGAATGACAAAATGTAACATAACATAACAGAGCAGAACAGAACAGAACAGAACAGAACAGAACAGAACAGAACGAAACGAACAGAACAGAACAGAACAGAACAGAACAGAACAGACAGGACAGAACAGAACAGAACAGAACAGAACAGAACAGAACAGAGTAATTGTAACGTCAGAGTCAATGTCCTATTCAGTGGCAGCTACTTTCAGACAGCCTGATGGCCTGTGCTATGAGAACTCATGCAGTCGTTCAATGTTTCAAAATTGCAGTGTAGCAAAGTGCTGAGGCAACTTTACCTGGCTTCCAGGTGGTCGGCTCTTGTCAGGCAGACTGGATGTTTCTTGATGAGCAGAGCTTGCAGGTGTGGCTCTAGTGATGCCAGCCATTCATCATCAGGATCGTTTATTGCAGGTGAGACCTGCCGGTGATGATCACGGCAAGGCTTGCCTGTGCCTACCCGGCTTGGGGCAACACTGCTAAAGCGCTCTTCTCGTTGCCTTCTGGCAGCAGCGTGCTGCTCCTCTGTAGCAGCCTGCTGCTGCTGCGCAGCCAATGCTCTACATAAGCACACCAACTGCTGGTCACCAACATCAGAGCGCGTGTTGTGACGGAGTGCAGATTGTATTCTAAAGTGGTGCCCCAGGCAACACAGCACAGTACGGGGCAAGCAAGAGCTGAAGAATCAAGTTGTGCTTGATGCTTACTTGACAGCACGTGCAGCCTCTGCCTGGTGCCGGTGATCTGGCAGCTTCACTTCCAGCTGTTGTATTTCCCCTAAATTGGCATATGGCTTGCCACTCACAGGACACCACACACCTATTTGAGGTCGCTGTTGCCGGGTAGCAGCTTCCTCGACGCATAAGCTGGCCCTCAGGCGACCATCTGATCTTGCCTGACGGCCTGAAGCAGGTCTTGAGGCTACATTACCTGAACCCTGCCGGCTATCATACTCCTTGTAGACAGTGTTTTGCTTGAGGCACTGCAAGTCATGTTTGCTCTGTACAACAGCCGTGACAACGGCATTCTGTTCATTACACAAGGATCGCTGATGCACAGGGACTTGGTGAAACTCCACTTCCAGCGGGAGCTGGTTGAGGACTTGTGCCTGCATGACTCACAAGTTGCAAAAGCCGCGAAACGACCAAATATCACTGACTTTGTGCCCATGCATACAGATGACCCTAGAGGTTAGCGGCATCGTCCAGATCCGCGACCACCTAAAATGCATACTGCGCTTCACCGTAGGGTCCATGAACACTCAATCAGGACATTAGTCATCTGACTAATGAGGACGAACGAGGTTTATCTGGATTTGACACATACACGCAGACATACACGTTGATGCTGCGATGCATCGGCGGATAGCCTACATGGTGTGTCTCAGACCAATATACGGGCAGAAACCTTGTTACATTGCTCATCGAATTGGATCGGTGGCCTAACGCCCGTGCACAGACAGGTTGAGTTACAGACACTGGTGACGTCGACCGCGGCGCCCCATCCACACTGTCGCCTTTCGCATCGTCAATCAGCTTGATATAGGAACTTTTTATTACCGAGCTGGGAGCAGAGTAGGCGCAGCTGGCACACGCACTGTGCAGCTGTTAAGGAATATGGGCAAACTAAAATGTGAATCGCCAGTGCCATCTGATATCAACATTGCTCAGGCAGCGACTCCGGTTCATATATCTGAGGTTGCGCAAGCTGCCGGTCTCGGTCCGGACGAATACGATTTGTACGGCACAACCAAAGCCAAGGTAGACGGTTGTGCTTAGTTATCACTATTGCACAGGTTTAGCTAAGTCAGCATGCACTAAATGTAGTCGTCGCTTGCATCTTACTGTACCGAAGGATTTTCTAGCATCCATGTATGGCGTGAGTATATGCAGGTCAAGCTCAATGTCATTCACAAGCATGCCAGTGCCCCAGACGGAAACTATGGTAAGCTATGGTCAACTATGGTCTTGTTCATGCTTTGCACTGAGACAACGCCAGCTGCAGTGTCCACTCAATCCAGGCAATCACCATGATCGTGCACTCTCATGTCTGCACAGCATCAATAGCAGCAAAGTGCTCGAATGCATGCAGTTGTGGTTGCTGGGATGACACCTACACCTTTGGGGGAGGGCAAAAGCACCACCACAGTAGGGTTGTGCCAGGCCCTAGGTGCTCATCTAGGCCGCAAGGTGATGACATGTGTGAGGCAACCTTCTCAGGGCCCCACTTTTGGTATCAAGGGCGGGGCTGCTGGTGGTGGCTACAGCCAGGTACTCACTCCATGTTAATCACTCATTTTAAAGCATCAGCAGGTCAAAACATCAGAGTTGTGATTTGCATTTGTGACACAAGTGAGCCGTCAACACAGTGCAGGTGTCCGTTGTGCTGTACTGCAAGTCCTGATGTCCTTTCACACACCTTATCTTCACAGGTAAGGTTTGTGTCTGCCATGCGGCTTTGCTATGCATTTATGCATTTGAAGGTTACCTATGTGGGTTGTGGGTTGTGGGTTGGATGACCACAGGTGCCTGAGCAACTTGAGTTGTCAATCCTGCACCATCACCCTGCCTGCTATGGCAGAGCACAATGGCATACCAAAGTTGTCAAAGTTTATACTATGCATAGGCTCAAGGTCCAGCTTCATTGGCCAAAAGCTCAGTCCAATAGGTGTGCCAACTGCTTAGCTATGTGATGACATGCAGGTCATTCCCATGGAGGAGTTCAACCTGCATATGACAGGTGACATCCATGCCATCACAGCAGCCAACAACCTGCTGGCAGCTGCCATTGATGTGCGCATGTTCCATGAGAACACACAAAGTGACACAGCCCTCTTCAACCGG
>JAABUP010004999.1_pt1 | contig 20909 bp, 25 predicted proteins | sample 5559201 | NCBI WGS metagenome assembly JAABUP01 (sample SAMN10711887, study PRJNA513373) | rock metagenome | isolation source: Antarctica rocks | place: Antarctica
GGTGCAAGACACAGAAACCTCCGAAGCAGGCGACCGAGCGAGTTGAACGCAAGGCAGTGCAGACAACTTGGCACCTCTGACTCTCTTTGCGAGCTCTCACACAGTGCTGTCAAGCCTTTGCTCTGGCCTTTGCTCTCTGAGCGAAGGGAGCTCCTCGAGGAGCTCGAGGGCGTTTTGCAGCTGTCGGCACTGCCCTATTCGAATAGGTCAGCATGATGATCGCAGCTAGTATCGCGCTCGGGATACCAGGACTGCGGTTTATGTGTGTCCAACTGCTGATAGTGATTTGCGTCCGAGAGCATGATTAGTCGAAACAACATTGAAGTGATGATTGCCGTGCTGGTTTGACACATCCGCACTTCTTGACGCATGGCAGGATCAGCAGCGACGTCTTTCGGCAGCTCATATCAAGAGAATCTATACGATAGCATCAAAGACAAGCCCCTACATGTCGATGTCGTGATTCTCCAAAAGGGCCGCACACGGCCGTACATAATCGAGAAGGAGCTACAACGAATACAGGGAGCGCACTCCCTGGATGAGCTGAAAGTCAGGCTGCTAGAAGCACAAAAAGCTCTCGAAGCACTAAACATATTTGAGGCCGTGCAAATTACTGTAGATGCAGGCTCTCCTGTAAGCAAATCCTATTGCTGTGCTGTGCTAAGCAGCTGTTCTGTGTCAGATTTTCACAGGACATCATGTTTTGTAGACTGATCCAGAGTCATGCATACTTCGAGTTCACTGTCCAGAGAGACGCATATGGCATGCTCATGCTGGCACATATCTGGCAGAGACTGAAGGTACATGATTGGACATGCAACATGCACTCCTTGCACATAAACTTCCAATAAGTATGGCGATCACCCAAAACTTTATGTTGCAGCTAAATTTGAGGGTCAATTTGGCCTCACAAACCCTCTTGGGTATGCTGAAAAGATTGACATCACGATGGAGCGCAGTACAAAGAACAGCACTGAGTATGGTCTCCAATTCATGCGGCCGCGTATTTTTGGGTCATCGTTGGACAGCAGAGCTAGCCTGGCACAGCACTTCCTTGACCGCCAGCAATGGTCCTCATACGTTGAGAACTATAGAGGCACCACCTTTGGACTGACCTCGTGAGTGCAGGCATTTGCCAAGGCATACGCATTATGTGCAACCGTTGGATGCTGTTGACACTGGCTGCATCGCTTAAATGTCTGCATGGCAGCTCGGACCCCATGCATCTGCAGACAGTCACTACTGCATGAATGGCGCCTCTGCAAGTTGCATATGAGCTGTTGGGCCATCATCACACGCTATTCTCACATGTATAGAGCAATTGCCAAACACAGTCATCAATCCAGGTGCATAGTAGCTCCTCAGGTTGAGCTGACCAGCACAACACATTTTGGTGATGACTGTTGGTGAGACCGAGCAAAGGCTGAAGTGCACTGGTGCAGGGAGAATGGACGCCACAACGTTGCTTATGAGCTAGCATGGCGTGCATTGTCAAATCCAAACAGAGCAGCGTCTCAATCAGTCCGGCGGCAGTGTGGCAACCATCTGAAGTCAGCACTGCAATATGTATATCAATGGCAGAGGGGTGATTGTGATGATCCAGGGGATCCTTATGGGGGCGTGTCCTTCAGGTGTACCACCATCACTTTCATGCTGCATGACAACACAATGCTGTTACACTGATGCTGGCTGACTGCACAATGATCTTGCATAAGCACACATGCTGCTGAGGTCAGACATGTCACATTTGATACCTTGACTTGTGCATGGTACACAGTCACAGATGACAGTGCATCACAAGAGGCGACGTCACAAGCAGATTCAGCAAGCACTCAAGTCTGTCTCACGACACCATCAGATGGAGCAGGGTGTGCAGCCTGAGTCATTTTCAGGAGGCCATCTGGCTGCACTGCTTTGAAGGCGCAAAATGCACCTTTGCAATCTGTCTTGTCAGACAGCAAGCAAAGTGCAGGACCAATTGCCATGCAGACAGACCTGCATAATGCTCACTACAGTGCATGCAGCATGCAAGCCAGCTGTCATCAAGCATTGACTCTTGATTGAACAGCGCTTTTTGTGCTGCAGCGCTGTCTCAACCGCTTGACAGGACATGCAACACAACCAAGTTTGTGTCTGCAGGTCCACATCTGAAGTCGCAGGAGTGGGTGCAGAGTCTAGCCTGCTGCGCTTTGTACGACAACATTTTCAAGGGGCAGTTTCACTGCCTACCGGCGGGGGAACAAGCCTCTTCCTGCAGGCCAGTGGAGGAGCCCTGGTGCCCTGGGGCCATTCCTGGCACAAGAAACAGACCTGCATTAGTGATAGGTATGCACTGTTTCCCAGTCAGATCAAACTGTCATTTGCAGCCCGAGGCTTCAGCATAGCAGAGCAGTGCTGCCATGAAGAGATGCCTGTTTGGAAACAGGCTATTGAGATACATGCTTAGACCTGCACATGCCTGTCTGGAAAGGGGCTATTGAGATATATGCCCTGAGACGTATCCCAACATGTTCATGATAAGATCAGAATTGACAGTCCCAAGGCTCAAAACCAGATTCTCTGCAATGAATTAGACCAGATGCTACAAAACACGATATGCAGGTCCGAAACAGCAAAGCATGTGACTCACTACCATGTTTTGTTGTCTACCTCAGCATTGTAACAGCTCAGATGTATCTGCACATGCCCCAGTGCATGGTCTGCTGGTGTTGCCTTTGTTTACTTCACATTGAGGCTAGGCTGAGTCTAACGCACATTTTTGGGATCATTGCATGAAGCCACACTGTGTCTTGTTTGTACTGTGATCAACACTACTCTCAGAGATGCTGTTTTATGTATGTTACACAAAAAGCATGGCCTTCCGGGCGTTAGTTGACCTAAGCCTTTGCCTGTCTCGCAGATTCTTTCTAGGTGGTGTGAGCAGCTTGAGGGGCTTCTATGAGAAGCAAGCCGGTCCCACAGAAGCCCGCATAGGCTCATCGTCCCAGGTGACCACATATATGCAAATCCTGAATACATCTACTATGAGAGAACTCACTGGAAATGAAGTCAAGTTTGTGATCATGCCTTCATTGTGGTGACGCATGTGGCCGTCTCAGTAGGTGCCTGGCAGAAACGATTAGCTGGAACGCCTGTAAATTATAATCGCTATTATGTGGCTGTCTTCTGCATATAGAAGGGCTGGCTGATGAGCCACCAATTCAATCTGATGTTTGCTTTATTAGCGCATCTTGCACACATTGCGTATGGTGCCCATCAGTGTCTTCAGTCTAAGTACACATCGCTACCCGCTTTACCTTGTGTGCATGGTATGTAGACGTTCAGCGCAGACAAGATCAATGCTTGCTATCATGTCAGCTGTTACTGAATGTTGTACTCTTAGTGCTTCCCCTTGTATTGCAAGGCAATGCAGTGTGAACAGTTGCAACTGGTGCTACTGCAGAGTGGCACGGGAAGCTCTTATAACAGAGATGCGCTTGGTGGGGATCTGTATGCTACAGTGCTAGCAGCATTGAGATTTGAGGTATGTTAGTCAGCTCCATTGCCCATGGCATCGCACCCACTAGGCAAAGCAAAATATTGCTCTTGGCTTGTCATGGCTGTCGTCTGTGATCTCTGCACTGCGTACAGCTATGTGTGACACAGCCCTCTGGTTTCAAAGGGAACTTTGTGCAGACTCATTCTCTGCTGCAAAACCAATGATGCTGGCAGAGTCTTGACTGCTGTGTGCCTGTGCAACAGTTTCCTTCCAAGGGCTTGCAAGAGGCAGGCATTCACGGCCACTTGTTTGTGAATGGTGGCAACTTGAGTCTGTTGAGCGGGACCAGTAGATCCATCAAGCAGGCTGTCACAGAGGACTTTATCAGAAGCTGGCGCTGGAGTGTGGTAAGCTGATGCATGTATTTGTATTTGTTTTGATCATGGTCATCGAGTGCAATTGCTGATGTGCTCAACGGAACCTAACATTTCACATGGTGGACCTCACATAGGAACTTGACAAGCATGTGATGTAGCATGACTGACGAAATGGCATGCACTGTGTAGACCAATGACACATCGTGTGAACCTTGATGTCAAGGGCAACTGGCAGATGCCTGATGCCATCACTATGCTATGTACAATTCTTACTCCATGATCTGTGTCAGTGCAGCGCCATCACTTCTGGATAAGACATGTTTCAGATATTTTCAGCATCTTTGCAGATGCTGCTATGTTCTTGTGGATGCAAACAGATGTTTGTGGAGAAACCACATCCTGGTGTGAATGATGCAGGGAGTGGGGCTCAGATGGCAGACCACAATTGGTACTCTGGAGGTCAACTTGTGTCAAGTGCTAGCTCAGCAACAGCATGATAGGCCGCGAATAGGTTTTCAGTTTGGTGTCACTCCGCCTGCATAGACAATATATTCCATGAGCATCATCAATGCTTACAGACAAGCACAGCTTGATCCAGAATGCACTCCAAAACGTGCAGAAGAGTGCCATCATAGGATGGCTGCCTTTTACTGACCTTAATTGAGAGCTAGGATTTACAGTGAAGGCTGGTGCAGCAAGGCAACATCCCCATACCTCAAGGAGTCTTTGCAAAAACCTCAAAAGATGCATTTTACAGTCACCTGCTGCGCAATGCCATAAACATCAACACGGACAAAGTGAAAGCCCCATACTTGCCATCATTCCTTGCCACCTTACTTGCTGTCCTCGTTGATTGAGTCATGCCTGGTCAGCTTATCACCTCTCACCCGAGGTCTGAGAGCCAACCAGGACTGAGTTTACACCAGAGACTCCCCCTACCATAATGATCATGCATAGTTCTGTGCCCAGGACAAGGTCAGATTTCATCTTATATATATAAATATATTCGATGAATCTACTCGAAATGTTAGGCACTGCACAGGAAAATTTAGTTTACCTGGCTCCAGTAGTCTGCTGCTGCGTCGTCTGCTCGTCAGCGAACGACTGTCGCTGCTTGTCGCACAGCAACTGCGACATTCCGCGGCTGTGCACTAGCACGTTCTGCTCGAATTGTCTAAACATCTGTGTGTATCTGCTCTCTACAAAGGTCGGCTATTGTCCCACCCCAGACACAGGTCCGCTCTTCGTAGATCTGAAAATACCGCTTTGTGTGCGGAGACACAAGACTTCTTTCGCTTCAGTGGTTGCAAGTAAGGTTGAAGAGCGTACGTACACAATGCGTTAGTCGAGCTCCTCTTTGAAAAAAAGTGCCGCCAGGATGTCGTTGCCACCCAAAAGAGAGTGGGCGCTGGCTTGGGTGCATGCAAACTGTCGGTGAGTTGACCCATGTCCCACGCAGCATACATGGCTACCCAGACAGGGGATGATCGGACCGACTAAACGATGCAATCTGGCACAGCCTGTTAGTCTGTTCTGGTTTTGTCTGACTTGTGGACTTCAAGATACGCATATATGAGCATGTTACGTGCCCTGCAGATTCAAGACGTGTCCTCAGCATGTCCACAATTGCCAAATCTGCAAAAACCTGCAACACAGGCGGTGTGCCCGCAAAGTTGCCCGCAAGCTAGTGCGAGAGCAGAAGGTAAAGACACCTTGTGGCGTTAGTGTGCAGCTGATGGTGTGCCTTGAGGAGTCTATGAAAGACAAAGAAGATTGTACAACGTTCTCAGCAGCAAGCCTTCCAGAGGTCTATGTAGAGGTAGGCACTTTGCAGAGCCCTTCCAACAGGTAGCGGTAGCATAGGCCCGCAGCCTGTCAGTCATCTGTCTGGAAATCAACTCCAGACTTTTTGACGCGCACAAAAAAATGTTTGCTGCATGACTGCATCATCACCATGAAGGGTACTTTGTGCAGCATGGCACAAGGTTTGTAGAGCAGTGGCTTATTCAGTCAAGCCCTGAGCAGTAATGTGTGAACATGCAGATGGTGCTGCTTGATGGCGGTGCACTTGAAAAGCGTACTATGACACATCACATGGGTGCCATGAGTGCTGAAGACTGGTCGAGTCTAGAATGCCGTGAATCCCGTGATACAAAGGTAGGGTCAGAACAGTTGCATTGCAAGTCTGTGCATCGACAGCTATTATGCTTGCAAGCTGCAACGCCGTTTAAATTACGAGTCTGACTGTAGGCTCTGTTGGTGAAATGTGGCTTGGAGCGAAACTTGCCTCCTTCAAGTGAGCTTTACCGCATGGAGTTCACAGGAGACAGCTGCACTCAAGACCTGAATTGCTTCATCCGAGGTGCAGACCAGTCTTGCTTGACTCTCGCTTGCCTTTCCACCAGGGTTTTGTGAAGCTGGCAACAATGAGATGCCACATCTCATTGCAATGCAACGACCTTCTCAGACACAAAAGCTTCAGACCCAGAACACACCCACACTTGTTTTGCATGTTTGCAATTCAGGGCAATGAACCAAGCGATACTACAGTGTGTATGTGGCTGATTGTGGTTCTATAAGTGATTGGGTTGTGATGCAGATTCCAGCAATGCGAACAAGGGTGGTCCCCGTCACACATTCAGCATTCTTGCGCGGGCCCGTTGCAAGAGCACTGGCAAAATCTTGGGGCGGCTGGTCTCAGAAGCCTTTGAGGTAAGCGATGCGGCCTGGTACTATGCATTGAGCTACGTCTCGAGGTGTGAGGAAATTGACTCTGATGCTGAAGTCATGTCCTGTAATCCCTTGTTACCAAAATTGGCTCTTGAAAGCAACATGTTCAGATGTCAGGCAAGTCAGTGCTTGCACAGACTGAGGCCTTCTAGGTGCTCGTGAATGCTGGATCAGAGCTGGCTGACCAGTAAACAAGTGTAAACCTTGTGATTACAGGTGATGACACCGCGATCACAAGGGTCTGACCTCATCAAACTGGCTGACTTCCGCCCTGTGGCTGCTGATCCAGCTCGCTATCTGAATCACATAGGACAGATTGCAAGCAAAAGGCTTCAAGACATACCACGAGCTGTTGCCGAGTTCAGCATCAATGGGCGACCAGTGACAGTACCTGAGCATCTTCCTCTGCCCCAGTCTGTCAGCACAGGTTTGTGCAGGGCTTCTGACTTACCACTTAGACCGCGGCTTCAAATGTCATATTTGGTTTGCATGGGCATGCATTGCTATGTGCCCAAACATCTGTGTGAGTCCTTTGCTGATGTATCATGTAGCATGCCTGGGCATGTCAAGCTATACAACAAACCAGCAATTCTGCATGAATCAATTTGTCCTGAGTTGGTCAAGCTAAGCTGCCTGGCCAAGGTATGAAATACTTGGCGCCACTCTTTGCTTGTAACCTTTCCAACACTCACCATCTGCCCTGGCAAGCTCATGAATGCGGCACCAGGCCTGTCTTGTTCTTCAACATTGTCTTCACTGTCAGTGTGAAGAGTCAGATCATAGCATGCACATGTGATCACTCATACAAGGCAAGCAACCTGAGCACATTGTTGGTCTACAGTTGGGGAGCTTCAAGCACTCTGCCAGTGGCTGCAAACATACTGGCCAGAATGCCCCAAGCCTCTGCAACAGGCCCTGGTACCTAGGGGGACTCTGGAACATCTGAAGCAAGCCCCACCGCTGCCCCAAGACACCCGCCTGCGCCGCTGGCGAGACCCAGATGGCAGGACAGAGCTGCTGTTCAAGTGCGACCAGGCAGTGGTGGAGAGAACAGGATTGGTTGGTGAGTGCTTCGTTGTACGAGTCATGCAGTGAATGCCTTGCAACGCTGCCAACCTTGGCTTTGTCTGACTCGCGCTGCTCTGGGCCTCTCTTGGAGTGTCACTTCCTTACTACCAAATCAGTGTCGTCTGCTGTTTCACCCAGCATTTGCCAGCAGGTGTGCATTGAAAGGAAGCAATGTGATTGCAATACGCGTTTCGACATCCTTAACAAGAACTGTTTTGTTACAGCGTGTGCACAGATGGTGACTGCTTCTGGTGAAGATGTGGTACAGCTAGTGGAGGTTGACAGACTCACCACCGACCAAGCTGCTTTTATGGACACTCTGGCCGTTCGGGCTTTTGAACAGCTGTGGCAGAACAACCACCCAGGCTGGGATGTGCCAGGAGCAGGCTTGTCAAGTCTTGTTGCAGTCAAACATCTTTTTCAGGTACAATCCTGTCAGACAAGGAGGCCTCATTGACGTTGATGGTCTCTCCTGGCACGTTGCTTTACTAAACGCTGCCAAAATCAGGAGTGTCCAATGTTGGCGCAATGTGATCTGCTTCCTGGCATTGATACAAAGTGCGTTGTAAGTTGATTGTGCTTCCAGCAGGCACTGAGTTGGGACCTTGTGGTTGATGCTGGCTCAATGCCCGTTCAAGCATGCTGTACCACATCTCAGCCTGCGTCTGATCTTCACATGTTGCTTCAGGTGCAGCCTGGGAGTTGCATTTGCTTGATGCGAGGCGAGTACGAACGCATGCTGCAACAAGAAGAAAGTGCCGTCCTGCCTGACCTCCGCTTGGCAGCTCCCTTGAGAGGAGTCCCCTCAGCAGAGCTCGCCTTGCCCACTGCCTATGGGGCACCCCCCAAGCTGCTTTCTGGCCGCCACCCCACTCTGCCACAGTGGCTGGCCGCACCGTCCCCATCAGGCGTCCTTCCAGGACTGGAACCTTTAAAACTTCAGGAAGCGGCTGCCGCCTCTCAGACTGCCTCATGCAAAGCCCCTGAAGCTCTGCCTGGTATTGATACGCAAGCATTGCTTATTGTGCAAGCTTGGTCTGTGTCATAATGCCATCAAGCTTACAAATGTGGTTCAGTACAACCAGAACAGGTCATTCTGTTCTGGTTGTTCTGATGGTAGAGTCACCTGTGATGGTGAGACCATCAGCACCTGCACGTGATCTCTTTGATGTGCCCCCTAGCCATTGAAGGCTGCTTACCAAAAGGCCAGCGCTGACTCAGCGCCATTGTCAGGGCCTTCATTTGTCCCTCGCACATCTGTGCATTGTTGTTACTACACTGATCAAAAGAAGATGCATGCCAGGTAGCCAAGGAAGCTGTCTGTGTGTTTGCAGCTCTGAAACGTCCCAGGCTGTGTTCAGTCAAAGTGGTGAGCGAGGCTGTCCCCGGCGAAGACCCTCCCTCGGCCCAACAAGCTCTCACTGAGTCGGCTGCAGCGAGTTTACAGGACCTAAGACACCCAGTTTTGCGGCGATCTGCGTCAGCGCAAGGCCAGTCAAGCATTGGTTCAGCCGCCAGTGCATTCAGCCCACTGCTGCTACCCTGTCCTGCAAAGTCATCTTCAGAATCAGCAGACAGGAAGAGTGAAAAGAGGCAACATTTGCTTTCAAAGATCAATGATTGACTGCAAAGACTGGTGCTGTTGTGGCAGACAAACGTTAGTGAGGTATGAGAACCACACCATGGGCCCAGCTGTGCATGCAAGCACCATTTGTCACATCCATACAAGTGGAAATGCAGGCAAAGCATTGTTGCATGGCTCTACAACAAGTCTCACACACCTGCTCATGGTGTGGACTCTAAGCAGATGAGGCCAATTGCCTACCTGTGTGCACTCAGATGTCGTGCTATATACAGCTCAACCTACTATCCTCCGGTCAACTACGCTGCCCTCAATCTCAGCATGCACATAAGGGCAGGCTTGAGCTATATAGTGGAGCAAAACCCACATCGGTAGCAGCCTGCATTTGCCTAATGCCTGGCACCACCAGATCTGCTTTTACTTGTTGCTGGGATATGCAGGCTGGGTTGGGGGTACAAGCTTGGAAAGTCACCTGCAAATGTGCAGAAGCTCCCAAGAGGCATTTGCTTTTAAAGAGTAGTAACCTATACAGCTAGCAACTAGACAAAGCTCATTTACTTCTAGCATGCTGTTTCTGCAATTGCATGTCTGGTTTTCAGCATGCTCATTGTGCCAACTCGTCACTGCTGACCATACTTTCAACACAGATATCCTGCACTTGTGAGCATTTCGAACATGTTTTGTCTCAGCAGCTTCATCAGTGTGGGCACTCCTGTACATTCTCTGCATCACAGTGCTGCCAATCCACTCATGTTCAATAATTGAATGTTATTGTGTGCCCTTGATGCTGTGGTTATTGAGCAGTGTTACGTTTTTGGTCTGCTATTGCAAACCAGCAAGTAGGGCTGCCATGTCCTGAAAGGAGATTCTGTATCTTCTGGTGGTTGTCAATCGCAGACGTAACAGTGGCTATAGGACTGAACTGTAGAAAGGACAGTTGTCTCATGTGAATTTGTGTCAGACAACAATTACAGAATGAAGTGGTTTAGTGCCTGCAATCCTCCACTCAGCGAGATGGGCAGCGACCAGCTACAGTACATGTCCCAGACTGCAGACGCAGACACTGCAAAGGAACACAAGTTTGCAAACCGCTAGAAAGCTCTGAAACTTGGCAGGAATATTAGCATTGCATCCATCTTGTTGTAGGTTGATGTCCAGCCATATGCCAGATCCCACAGGTTTTCAGTCAGCAGAGTTGCATTGAAGCAGCACATTGAGGAGTAAGCAACTCCATTGTCGCATTCAATCAACCAGATTTGCCGCACTCAAGCACTTAATCAGTGCATTCCAGGGTTCCAACACGATTTTGGATTTATGCATTCAATCTACTTGAAACAAATTGCAATCTTCAGGTGCATGGTGACAAACTTCTGCCCAAACCCATCAAAGCACCTAGAACTGCAGCTCGACAAGCGTTCTTAGCCGGCATCTGGCTTGCTGGGCCTGCAGCATCACCAATGTTGCATCAGTAAAGCACTGCAGGTTGACAGCACTACTGAGGCCGGTGCATACCGACACATTTTTTCCCACACATTGGAGAGACAAACAGAAATCAAGGCGTAAACCATGATGTTGCTACCTCAAACAATGTGCCAGAATCTACAATGCAATTTCTGCCTTCCAAGCTGACATCGATCCTTTTACACTTACTGCTATGTTGCCCGGCTGCAGCTGCAGGATGCAGCAGAAATCCTGCAAGCTGAGGTGATATGCCTCCAGCTGCTCATACACCATTGCCCGCTGCCTCAAGGCTGACACAAGCATGCTCACATCTGCCAGGCCTTGTGCACATGCAACTGCCCCATTGCACTCCTCTACAGCCTGTGTCACAAACTGCCTCTGTGCAAAACAGCCAACGTGACATTGACTCCACAATGTCAACGACTGTGACTGTGACTGTGACTGTGACTGTGACTGTGACTGTGACTGTGACTGTGACTGTGACTGTGACTGTGACTGTGACTGTGACTGTGACTGTGACCTATGCTGTCATATGTTGCACACAAGTAGATAGGGTCGCTGCCATCTGCAGCTGCAACAAGGACCTGCCGAATACGCTGTAGCACTGCAGAGGACTCGTGTGGGATGTCTGGAGACCCTTACCAGTTTCAGCTGGCCTGTCTGCATCAGGCAGCCTGCCAAGCAGCAGTGGATGTGGGCCTTCTCAGCATTTGAGACAGCACCCAGCCTTTGCAGCAATGTTGTATAGGAGACTGTGGCATCTTGATAGGCTCCACGCCTGGCCTGTGCCTCTGCTTCTAATTGCAAGTCCTGCAACATCCAGGCTTGTGCGACTTAGCATGCTTTGTTGACAGTGTCTGGTCTTAACCTCGGTTGTCCATGTCAAACTTACCAACAGCCATGGCTCTTCCAATACAGCGAAAAAAGAGACAACAAAGCAAGGTGCATGCTGTCGCATTAGTGCGGGCACAACACACAGTTGCAACTGCACTTAACATCCCAAATCACAACATGTGACCAGCTGGGATACTCCTAGACTGTTGTACACAGTGGTGGCAGCACCAAGCAACGCTGGAACTGCACTATTTTCACCTCACAACAATAAGTTTGTGGACATCATGTGGAAGATATCTGACACCTTACCTCAAAATTGGAAGTGTAATGCTGCAGTAGCACAGCCTCATCCCCATGGCCTCTCAACATGCCGTCTGCTGCTGTGACAGGTGCCATTCGTACAGACTGACTCTGGCTCTTTGCTGTTGATCCTGAGGGGCATGAGGCTGCTTGGGCTTCCTCAAGCAGATGCGTGCAGACTTGGCTTGAAGGCCTTATAGGCCATGATGTTGCTGCTGAGGCTGAACAGGCTAACATGCCTTTTGCTTGTTTCTGCTGGCGTTGCTGTATGAGTGCACGTCTTAGGGCTGCCATGCTTTCTGGGCTAGGTGGCACTTGTTTGACTGATTCCTTCACAGGAGCTTGGCTTGCCAAAGTGCACCAGGTCTTGTTGCGGTCTGCTTTGCGTAGTTTGAGCAGCAGGCAGGGGGGCTTGCTTTCATGAGCTGACGCAATTGAAGCACAAGGCTCTGCAGCTGGAAAGCCTGCCTGCAAGCTTTGCTGAATCCCTTGCGCTGCATGATGACTGGCTTGTGTGTCTGTGCTTGCAGAGCTGCACGGCTGATGGCTGGGCAATGTCAAACTCGGACTGCATGACTTGTCCAGACAATCGCTGTGTTTTAAACTGCTGCTGTCTGTATTGCAGTAATGCATAGTGGAGGCTGGAGCTATGCTGACTGTTGATGCTTGCAGTGAACTTCCATTGAGAAAGCATGATGACTGCTCAGGCTGGACTGCCGCATGCAAGTGAGGAATTGCTAGTCTGTGGTGGATAAGCTGAGCCCCAGCAAACGCTACCTCAATTGTGCACTGAATCTGCATCTCTTTGATGCAGCATTGCACCTGATGAGAAGCAGATCCAGAAAGCAAAGCTTCTGTGGGGACTGATGCACAGATAAAGTCTCCGCTGTCCCACCATGTGTAGTTTGATATGGTTTTGTGCTCAGGTGCTGTTGGTTCATGGCATCCGACAGCAATGAGCTGTGGCTGTTGGTATGGTGTGTCTTTCAGCAGCAGCAGTGAAAGATCTGCTGGGGGTGACAGTTCTGCTTGGACAAGGTCAATTGCGCCCTGAGTCATGTGATTTCCTGCATGTCAGATACCTCTATACAGCTAAACGAGAGGTGAGTGACAGCTCATCAGAAACTGTCAGCTTAGGTGTATTGCACAAACGTACTTGAACTTGGCTATGCACCACTTCCTGTTCATGGCACCATCATGCACAGTGCAAACTCTCACAAAGTGGAACCATGTATTTTGCTTACCCACAAAGTTTGTGGTAGGACCACTTTTGGGCTTCTCATAGCCAGGCTCTATAGTCTGCAGAGTCACCTCAGTCTTTTTGGCAGGCGCCACCTGCAGATAAGCAGCTGACAATGTCTCGGTTTCCAAGTGAATTTTATTCCCCTGTATTCCAGGTTGCGTGATATCACAGGTTGTCTTGCTGCTCACGTCATGTATGCAGCAGAACTGCCACACCTTTCGATATTGTCCACCATGAGGATCTTTGGTCCATAATTGTTTGTGATGATGTTTGTCCCTATCTAAAAGACGCTGCTGGCGAAGTTTGTCGGTGTCGGCCAAGACACTCTGATCTTGGTCACCTGGATTGACGGAGATCAGCTGGCGCCGAGCCGGGACAACTAGCTCCAGGTTCGACATAGTCGAATCTGGACGTTTTGTGCGACTGAATCAGACTGCTGGACGCGCCTTTGTTGCCATCATAATTTGTTTTGCCGAGGCGTTGCTGGCGTTACGCAGGGGCATGGCACACTCCAGGTACCACCGGCGACCTTTGCAAGAAGTTGTTTAGCAAGGAGTGTGTTAAGCAAGGACTGTGTCATCACAGCGTTTCATGCTGCTGCAAGCCTTCTGGCAGCCTATACTGATCACTTGAACATCAATACATGCGGCAGGCGTTTCGCCTGTACAACGTCGCTGACAGCCTTTCTGCCCACTTTGCCACCGGTGTGCATGGTTGATTTTTCATCATTGGGATCTTCGTAACAATTGAACACTTTGAGTTGCTGTTGTAGCCCTAAGCAAACGCAAGCATGCATGCATACTTACCATGCTAATGCAGCTTCGGAATACAGCACCCCTTTGTGTGGTGCAGCGAGCAAGCCATCTCTCAAGTCACAATTGCGAGAGCTATACAAGCGCATACACCCTGACAGGTTCCATGGCTTTCCTCCAGCAAGGGATGCCAACGAGAAGTCCTTCAAAATGCTGCAGGAATATCTGACTGCAGGCAAGCTTTTCACAAGCAGCCTGCGGTAGACTACCCCACGCCAGCTATTGTTGCTCATTCAACACATCTCTGTGCTGCAAGACACTTGCATTTGCACCATGTTTGCACACACATGCAAGGTGCTGCTGCATGCTTAAGAATGACACATCTTGCCCCTACAGCTAAGCAGGGAGATCAAGGTACAGCAGCTCTGCCATACAATTTTGTCTTCTATTTGCACCAGTCACAAGGTCAAACATCTCAGCAGAAAGCAGCTGCAGCAGACACAGCTAGACAGCATGGTGGAGCAGTACCAGATGGCCTGCACAAGGTGTCTCTCACATTGCCACCTCCAGCTCGCAAAGACTATGCACAGCCAGATCAGCTGCCTGCTGCCACTCAAGCCTCCATTGGCAAGCTGCTGTCTGCATGCGGCCTGCAAAGGTGAGACCACCACTGGTCGAAAATCCTGTGCCATGAACACGAGGGATTCAGCAGCATTGAACATGCTTTCTCATGCAGACTTGCTGATGGAGAGCCAAAGTTGCTTTACAATGGATACAATAATAATAATGGATACAATGCATGACTGCCAATAGCAACATCACCTCTGTCTCGTTGCATACATCACAGTGAGAGGAATGTCACGCCATATTGGTTGTCATGCATATGGGCATAGTCTGACCGCTGCGACATGCAGTGATGTGGAGGGTGCTCTGAGCAATGAGCAGGCAAGCAAGCGGCTGCGTTTGTTTGTACCAGCAGCTGCTGAAATGGGAAGGCAGCGTGCAGCTGCACAGCTGGGGCCCAAGTCCCAGCTCAGCATGGTCCGCACAGCTCTGCGACTTGGCCGCCAGGTAAGCCTTCTTCACCAGACAGATGTGCAACCTCCACAAGGCTGTCACTCATGGCTATCAGCATGCCTCTTCTTGCACACAAATGAAGGATGTATCAGTTCCTGCTCACTGCTTGTTCCTCACACAAGGTCTGTATTGTTTGATGCTTCCTCCTTGGCCAATTTCAAACAGCTTTCAGCTACCATCACAGCATGTCCATGTCTGAGTGCCCGACATTTGCCCACATGAGTCCGTGGTGTGACGTGCAGGTGACAGTAGGTCTGAGCAGCTCTTTGCAGCACAAATCTGCAGCTGTCCAAGCTGACATACTGACCCGCCTAGCAGGGGCCTTAGACTGCACCCCTGATGTTGACATGGCTGGGGTGCACCTCATGGTAGGGGAGGAGGGGTATGGCCCTGACACGCTGGGCAGGCTGTGGCTCCATGCTGATGCGTCCCAGGCCCTCTGGTCACAGTGAGTCTGACCAACTTCCATCCTGATGTTGCCTGTTCACCGCCACTCTCGCTGGTGTTGCAGTCACAGCCTGATGCCTAGTAAGCCTGGTAGCACACTAAGCCTGATTGGCTGGACACTTGCTGCCATCTGTGTCGACTCCAATCAGTGAATGCATTGCTGTTGTTCGGTCATAGGTGATTTGTAGGCAAACACAGTGCCTCCTGACACTGCAGGTATCTGAAACAAGCAGATCTGGCAGAGTGTGCTCGGCGGCGGCGGCTCGTGAGTCGAGTGAAGGACCTTGAGGCGACAGTGGCTCAGCGAGTGGGCGTGAGCATGCTGTACACCAGCGAACAGCTACAACTGCAGCCCAAGTACATACACTTTCTTGAGCGTATTGCAGATGGCGCTGCAACTGCAGGTCCCGTAAGGTACATGTGCTCATTTCCCTCTTTGGCTTGTTGTGCCTACCGTCTAAACGGTTCTGGCGGCAGTGTTTGGTGGTATGACCGGCTGTTTCTGTGACCACAACAACAGCATGTTGATTCCAATTGTGATTTGCAGCGATAGAACAATGCGCCAGGTGCCCCTTCAAGTGCTGTCTGAGCGAAGCGCTGAAGCCCAGGCTGCTGGTCAGTCACATGCAGAGCAACTGTACGTCGCTGTCTCTGTGGCTGCTGATCTTAAGCAAGTTTATTTTGCACTACAGGTGAGCAGCTGTGTCTTCCTGGCTGTGATGGAATTTTGTGCACACTGTGCAACTGTTCTTGCTCAGAAGTCCTCTTGTGTCATGGCTATACCTGGTGTTAATGTTGGCTTATGTCTATCCTGTTTGACTCATTGGCAGGACCTGCAATGTTTTCACAGTGCCTCCATGATGCAGAACAAAGGACCAGCAGCGTTAACAGCTTTGCAAAAGCACAATGCTGACAAGCAAAGGCTAGAAGACTTCCGGCATACTGTGGAAAAGCGACTCAGGATCAGATGGCTCGCCCGGGATGAGACTTTGCAAGATGCCCAATTTATCAGTTGCTGCAAGCGCATGCTTTACAACTCTACTAGCTTGTCACAGATCATGGAAGGCTTGTCTTTCAGGATATCGCACACTAACCTGGTATCCCCAGAAGGCAGTCACATTGACATTGCCTGGGACTTTGAGGTTTGATACTTGAGGATCCTGAAGCAGGTCTGAACAATGTATATTCCATCTGCCAGATTCATGTGGCAATAGCCGACGCGCTCCGCATATCTCACACGCGCTCCGCATTGACTGTCGTCCGACATTTGTCTTTGACGCCCCGCCCGGAGCAACTGTACAGCAACTGTGCGCTTGCTTGTCTCAACACTCGAGACGGACTATCGTGTTCTTGCTTTCCGCATAGCTTGCAAAGTTCAAACTTCGTATGGTGACTCGTCCAATGGTCGGTGGCATGGCATGCTGCCGAGCTTGAGAACCAGCTTCCTCACTTCGAAAGGCTCATACAAGGCGTTCGGTCAGTCAGTAATTGCTAGACAATCAGCTCTTGTCATGCAATCTCCGACCAGCAAAAGCGCCGTGGGTAGCCGTCGCTCTGCCCGTCAAGGTAAGCAGGAGTCCTGCGCAGCGACTGCAGCAGGCGCACGTGACGTGATACAAGTGGTCGTTATGCTGTCGAAATGATATTTGCGACATTGCGTTGTTTGCCTGCAGCAATGGCGAGCATTCAGAGTAGACTGCATGACCTTTCAGTGAGATGTGACAGGTTCCAGTCCAAATACAGAGTGCACAGTGCAAAAAACCCAGACAGCGCTGAAGCAGTTCATGTCACACTCAGGTATTGTGCAGTAACCGAAAGCATGCACATGCTGACTCTTCAGCTCATGTTGGCACGTATGTTGCTGTATTACCCGGAGCTCTGGCATGCAGGCGTCCTGTGTTGTGTGATAATCAGCAAACAGTGCCAAACTGTGTGGCGACCTGCTCATGCTTACGTCCAGCAGGCCTTTGCAATGCAATCCCATCACCAAGCAGCTCAACAAACCACTTCATGTTAACAGCAGCTGCTGAGCAGCAGCACTGTCACACTGCGGCTGTGTGTGATGCAGCACATGCAGCAGCGTCCTCCTTATGTGAAGAATGCCATCAGGGGCCAGCCGGAGAAACAACCCAGTGCTGTTCACAGCCATGCAGCACTTGCAGGCAACATGGCACAAGCAGCCATTCTGCTACAGCGCGTCCTTGCAGCAAGGGAGAGTGCCATGCACACACTGCAGCAGGAGAGAAAGCATACTCTGCCAGCCTCCCCGCATGGCCCGTCAGACAGGTTGATCTCAGATGTCATGCCTATGTTGTGTTGGACCGATTGTGCATCATGCACGCCCTCAGTCTGTCAGATTTCAGAGGATGCAACAAGGTGCTGTGCAAACTGCCCAAAGCACGTCTAATTTTGCATCAGGCAACATCTGCTGTCGGACAACATCACATCAAGAGTGTCCATGATATGACCCTAATGAACCTGTCATAAACGTGAAGGCACTGCATGATGCAACTTGCCTCCATCCTCACAATGTATTTCTGTGCAGACCTATCGTTACCAAGGTTTGAGTCATCGGCAGGTCTTTCAACAGGGGATTGTGCAGCTTCAGCAGGAACTTGCAAGGGAGCAGGATGCAATCATTGAGCAGCGTATGCTTGCTGCCAGGACTCTGTTCTCAGACCAGATGCGGTGCAGGTGCTACTGAAGCACTTTGATGTAAAGAGTCTTTGAATATATTGTACATTACACTATGTTCCTTTGCATGCAAAGTCAGCTTGGGAGTCATGGCCTGTTGTGTAAATCAAAGTCACTGCAATTTTACTGTAAAAGTTTGATCTTCCCCAAATCTGTTGTACAATTGGCACAGCAACCCACAGCGGTGCACATGTTGCATAACCCTCCAGCAAAGCTTCAAACATCTACAAAAGTAAACGCTTGCACTTGTCGTGGCAAGCAAAGTAGATCTACTCTAATGAAAGCATCCCTATATCTACATCGATCATGGGCAAAAGCTGCTTTTGGGACAACCTGAAAGCAATCGACGAAATGAACTGCTAACTCTCTACAATCAAGCACATCACTACAAACCATCACCAGAAACTTTGTACAAGGCCAGACACTCCACGCTCACTAGACTTGGCCACTGAAACTATCACAACATGCCAACACACTGCAAAACTCCACCGCAAAACCCTGTCTGAGGTTGTTATTTGACTTCTGTTGTCTGTGACTCGGCTGCCGCCTCAAAAGAAGGCTTCTTGTCGTACCAGGCCAGCTTCTGTTTGCTTGGCTCCCAGTCAGCAAGGCTAGCAGGGGACAGCAGTGTGTCAGCGCCAGCACCAACCACAGCTCGTAGTGGCTCGATCCCTGCACCCAAACATTCCTCAACAGCCATATTGGCAAGGTAAACAGTTTGGCAACCTTTCCAGCTGGCCTGTACCAGACTACTGTGCATACCAAGTAGACATCTGTTGCAACAAGGCAGATGATCATTGGAGCCATTATCAACATTTCGACACTCGGCTGCAATAAGGCAACATGCGCTTGCATCAGGTGATTCCAAGGGACTTGCAATTGGTCAGCAGGAAGACCTGTCTGTGGCAGCAAGCGTGTCAGCTTCGTTGCTCAAATGCAAGCTTTGCAAGAAATCAATGCGAAGTCTATGAAATTGCCAAGCATTTCAGTTGTAGCACCACCATACCTGTCAAGGTGTTGTGAGCCAGCCAAGCCATCTTATCAACAGCGGTCTCGATCAAGCCAGGCCTCTCTGATGCCTTGAGCTCTGCCACATCTAAGAAGCGCTCTGTAGCATCCTCCCAGGTGAGACGCCGCTGCATGTCAGCAGTCATGGGCACCGGCTCACTCTCAAGTGCATACTCCAGCTTGCTGCTGAACTCGTGTGAGTCCCTGCAAACAGATGCCGCAGTTGAGCAGGGGCATTCGACCTCAGCATGCTGCCCATGCATCCTCTGGCCTGGCCTAGCCTGCTATAATGACACAGGGCTGAATCCTGACGTGCAGAATCTGGTGTAGTGGAACAATGCTCCAACATAAGGTGTGTGCTCTTGTGTCAACAGGAACGCAGAATGCTCTGATATGCATGCAATCTTAACTTCGCTGATGTGCCAGGTACAGTGGCTCAGTTCAATTCTCAGGAAAAGGTTGTGCTATGACACTGCTGATGAGGGCTCACTTGTAGACCAGGCAGTTGGGGAAGGTACTGAAGAACTCATTGGAGGGGTGGTCTTGAACCAGCACCCATTTGCCCATTGCCAGAGCCTCAGCCGTGGTGGTTGCCACAACATCACTTTTGCTGGGATTGATGAACACCTGCACAGTACAATCACAGGCTGCAGACCCTTGGCTGCAACTTCAAACAGGATGAGAGTTAGATGGTAGCTTTGTGCATGCAGAACAAACCTGCCACATGCATCAGCCAGGTGCCAGGTACCAGCAAGACAGAGAAGATATGCAGGGCATGGTTGGCCCCATATGGGCAATCGCAGCTTTATCTACGCTGCGCTTTTCATGTGACAGAGTGTGTCATCACAGGAGGCTGACCTTATATTCATGCATGCTGTCATCCAGGTGATCCTTGGCTCCATGGAACTTCAGGTTCAGGTCCTTCTTCTTAGAAGCAGCCTTGACCTGCAGCATCGCAGCTGTCCTGTCAAATGCACATCCCACCAAGCAGCTGAGCAGCTGTCACACAGCGTGTACAATAAGCAAGGCACAAGGGGCCTCTTGACAACATAAAACAATTTTACAAAAGCTGTGCAGTGTTGCCTGCAGCTGACAAACCACGCCACACTGTCAAACTGCCAGCATGCATATTAGAAGGTGCAAGATACATACCGCAGCCAGGTCCTCCCCATTTCCATAGCAGTCAATGGCATACTCGGTCTTGCCAGCTGTCCTGTGTGACTCCAGCAGTGACAGCAGCTCTGTGTAGCCCTTGGCCCACACAGCCTTGCCCATGAAGTAGGCACCTCTGCTGAAGCGCTCCTGCCCCTCTGCAGGAGGCTCACTCTTCTTGTCGCCCACTGCCAGAAACTGCTGTGGGACGCCATGAATGAATTGGGTGGTCTGGCGTGGCAGCGGCTGCACTGCATCTGACAGCTTGACAACCTGTGCAAGATGAGGGTTGTCTTCAGCGTTACAGACATTAAAGAAATGAAAAGTTTAATGTTCAACAAGAAAACTTACAAGCACAGCTTGCCCACTATCCATGCAGACAATGCCAGCACAACACCTTGAGTAGCTTACACATTAGCAAAGGATCATTGTGTCTGGTGGCTGGTGTCTCAAATTGCCGCCATAATATGCCAGATTGACAGTCAGAGTGTGCCAAACATTGTGGCAGAATCGACATTTGAAATTGGTGCAGGCAGGCAGCACAAGAGAAGCTGACCTTATGACAGTGTATCCGGCAGACCCAGGAGTTGAGAGCCTTCAAGCACTTCTCCTTGATGTCCCCCTGCTCCTCCCGGCGTGCATAGTCCAGGTAGTTGGTGTGAATGATGCCCACTACATGGTCAAACTTGTCCGTCCAGCGCTGACC
>JAABUP010005000.1_pt1 | contig 20904 bp, 32 predicted proteins | sample 5559201 | NCBI WGS metagenome assembly JAABUP01 (sample SAMN10711887, study PRJNA513373) | rock metagenome | isolation source: Antarctica rocks | place: Antarctica
ACTTGAATCTCGTATCCTTAATACAAATATTCCAAATCCTTTAGAAAAATTCCCAAGGACTCATCAAAGCTTGCAATGGCAGGAGAACTTATCCTCGTCGGTTTATTCCTACAATCCTCCTGTCCTCTACGCTCAAAGCTCACTACCCTTTACAGATCACCGGAGTCTCCGGATTCTTAGGATTCCGCGTCCTCGCGTTTGCACTCGAGTCTGGGTATCAGGTTCGTGGAGTAATCAGACGGCACGCTCAGGCAGATGCCATCAGGGCGGCTCCCTCAGTTCAGCCCTACCTCAAGAGCCTAGACTTCGTTGTCGTACCGGATATGCTCAAAGAGGGCGCCTTTGACGATGTGTTAGAGAGTGTTACTTATATCTTACATTGCGCATCGCCGATTCCACATGCATCAGCTCCGGTAAGGATATGCTCGCTCGTTACCAACCTATGGCGAATTCATCTTTATCCGTATATATTGACTGACGATGTGATCCCATCTTAGATGACAGACCACGAAGTAGCCTTCATTCAACCGGCCGTCAAGGGCACCACAGGTATCTTGAAATCAGCGCTCAAAATACCAAGCATCAAGCGCATCGTCATCACCTCGTCCGGTGTTGCCATCATTCCATGGAAAGATTTCTTCGTGCACGGATCCCCACATATCTTCACCGGTACATCCACCTTCCCCACTCCCCACCCCTTCGCATCCGGATAGTACCCCACTAACCCACCCTCCCAAAACTCAGAAAAAAGCACCGTCTTCCCCGGCCCCACCGGCCCCTACAGCCACTACTTCGAAGCCTACGCCGCCTCCAAAGTCTTCGCCCTCCACGCCACCAACGATTTCATAGCCACGCAGCACCCCGCCTTCGATGTCATCAACATCATGCCAGCCTTCATCATCGGCGCCAACGAACTCACCACCTCCGCCGCCTCCATCCTCGACGGCACCACCTCCGCCGCCTCCATCCTCGACGGCACCAACGGCGCCGCCTTCGCGCCCGTCCTCGGCCACAGATCCGACACCCCCACCCCGGGCACCACCGTCTCCGTCAGCGACTGCGCAAAAGTCCACGTCCTAGCGCTCGACCCTAAGATCGCTGGGAATCAGAATTTCCTGACGGCCGGCGATGGCGTTGAGGGCATTGTGTGGGAGGATTCGATGGCGATTGTGAAGAGGGAGTTTCCGGAGGCGGTGAAAAAAGGCGTTTTGCCGTTGGGGGGAAAGCAGCCGACGAAGAAAGTGAGGTTGGATGCGAGTAGGACGGAGGAGGTTTTTGGGATTAGGTTTGAGGGGTATGAGACGCAGGTTAAGAGTGTGGCGAAGCATTATCTTGAGCTTGTTGAAGCCAAGGTTTAGTGATATCTACCGAAAAGAAGGAAGGGGTTGTCGTTCCTGTATAAGCTTATTCATTGTGGACTTTAGATCTGTTAGATTAGATGATAGTGTGAAACTACACTCATTATCCTGGATCTCAATTGCCAGTATTGTTGCAGATCAATCAGTGATATTGTAAAGTACAGCGCAACCCCATTCATTGATTGCATAAGCCTTCCCTAGCCCCAATGGCATCCTGCCGTAGCCGTCCTGTCCCAGAACGCCAAATTCCTTAACTCCATGTACAGAGCAGACCTATTCTCACACTAAGAATGCGCCAGAGCAGAACAACCTACTCCACTTCCTCATCCCACCCCTCCCTCTCCGCCTTAAACAGCGGCGCCATCTCCCCTTCCACAAAAACACCCTGCCCCTCCCCCTTGACCTCCGTAACATCCTTATTAAACACTGGCCCAATACTATCAATCCACTTCCGCCTCCTCTCCATCAACTGCTTCGCCACATCCCCGATCCCCGGCTTCGTCACCCCCGCCGCCGCGCCACCAACGTAATGACTCCCTCCGCCCGCACCTCCGGGGCGCTTGGCGTGCTTCTTGCCCTTGCCCAACGTGCGGGTGCGTTTGAGGTAGGCTTGCTGGACTTGCGAGTCGAGGTCTTCGAGGATGGTGCTGTACTCCTGATAGGCCATTCGTTCCTTGGCGAGTTCGAGGATGCGGGCTTTTCGCGCGCCGTTGATGATTGACTGCTTGCGGAGCTCGGATTGGAGGGCGCGCAGACGCTCGGCGACGTCGTCGTCGTAGTGTGCGTCGTAGTCGGGTTCGTTGTCCGGGCCTAGGAAGCCGATGTAGCGGAGCTCGGCCTTGAGACGTTCGTCAATTTGGGCGTAGTCGAGTTTTGTGGTTGGGACTTTCCAGCCTGGCTGTGTGGAGTCTGGGATGAAGGTTGCTGGCGGGATGCGCTCTGGCTTATCATCGCCGGTTTGCTCCGCTTCTCCGTTCGTTTCGCCGTTCGGGAGTCCATTTGCTGAAGCGTCGCGATTGCCATTCACGGAGCCATTGGTGGTAGCTTTGTCTTCGCCAGGTGGCGCACGATGTTCAAAGCGCATGGTAGAGAGCAGACGGTTTAGCAGAGGACCGGCAGAGATCTGCTCTGTCTCCGCAATCTCGTCGTCCATCTGATCCATGTTGCCACGAGGCTGATTCGGCGGCAGCTTGTCCCTACCTTGTTGTGCTGATTCGAGAGATATAGAGCCGTCTTCATCGGCCCAGACTTCAGCGTAATGACGCTTACCGCGACGTGGCATAAGGAACGGGGAAATTCGATCGCCCTAGAACATATGAGTCTTGCAAAGTTGATGTACATTGAAATGCTATACACACCCGTTCTTTTAAGAAAGCCATATCTTCCTCGGTCAATGGTCTCAAGAAAGGCTCGATGTAAGCAATAAACGTATTGGCATTGACCTGATTCGCTGGCTTTGCATTACTGAAGTCCTTGTCAGGGGGAATTCCGGCAATTAGGTTGCTTAAGTCATCTTTCGGGAACTGAGCGACGCAGTAGATCTCCTTCTTCTCTTCATCTCTCATGTCATCCCTAACCTTGCGTATGTGGTATATCGTCGGATCATCGAAAGTGGAGGGATCGGGGCCAAAAGTTTGATATTGAGGAATCGCAGGGGCAGGTGGTGGTTGTCGGGACTCGAGAGAGCTATTCGAAGATGCTGGAGAGCTAGGAACGGAGGTGGCACCTTCGGCGCCAGTAGCTGTTGTAGGAGATTCAAGCTGAGACGGCGGAGACAGAGATGAGGTGCTTCCTGATGGTGCTTCCCGCTTGACGTTGTTTGAAGGGCCGCCCTTCTTCGGTGCAGTTCGTTGCCTTGGTGGAGGAAGATCTGGGATTCGTTTAGGGTTAGCAAGCCGCTTACGGATTTTCTCAAGTGTTTGTGCAAGCTCCGCGTTCTCCCGATCAAGTGCACCAGGGGTGTCAGCGTATGTGTAGCGCTTGGGCTGCCGCTGTGGTGTCTTGGACATAATTTCAGATTATGGCGCAAACGAGCCGACTGAATGTTACGTATGGTAAGGAGGGGACCTCGAAGCAGCGTGCGCGCAACAAGATGCTCGCAATACAACGAAATGTATGTACATAGGAAAGAGCCAAAGTAGTGTGGAAAGGGAATAAAAGGGGAGGTGCTGCACAACATTTACTTGAAGTGCACTTTCCGCGCAGAACGCAGAAGAACGAAAGCATTTGTAGAGGTGTTCCGTCATTGATTGACTTACCTGTCATCTGAGTATCCATTCCATCTTGCCTCGCAAGTCCATGAGCACCGTGTGTCAGAGGCCTTTCTTCCCGTAGGACGCTCCGATCTTTGCTCTTCTTTAGCTTGCCTCCTTTCCTGCCTATCCTGGCATCCACCTCCTCTGCCTCCCTTTTCATCTTCTCCTTCTCTTCCGCTTCATGCGTGGCTCGCTCCTTCTCTCGTTCACCTTCCAGTCGTTCTTTCCGCCTCACCGCCAGCTCACGCATTCCTTTATCACATGCTTTGCCTCTCGTCTCTGCCAACTGGCCAAGTATCTTCAAATCGGCCGCCAGTGCTTCAAGATGCTTTGGATCTGGTATACCTCCACCTCCGCCGTGTCTTTCCAGAATATCATCGTAGGTGATGTTGGTAGGTACCATCAGACTTGCGATAGATGAATCCAGATAGGCGGTGTTGGAAGATCCTATACTGACACCTGCACTGACAACAGAGCTGGGCGTGGTGTTCCGACTTCGGGAACGTCTGGCCTCCCGACCTTTGCCCTTGCCTTTTCCTCCTAAAGGTGGCATCATAAAAGACTGAAGTATGGACGTAGATATGACTTGTGATGGAGGAGTGCCCTGGCGCTGGGACGAGCGTTATCTGGTAAGTGTCGAGATTTGTTTGGTCGTCTGGTTGGCCATATCGGTTATAGTCAGAAGATCCGTCGAGTCTTGTTGGTTTGAATGGGTCTTCTGTGGACAAACAGAAAGCTGACTTATATGCTACCGCATTGTTTCTAGCATGTCTTCGAAGCAGTCGGGATGTGTTCGACAACTTGTCCTCATTCACGATGACGTTCCCGCGATCAGCTGCAGGGATACAATGCGCGACCCCTGCTACGTCACATGATGCCAAGAACCGGATTCAGCGCAGTAAAGTAGCGGTATGAGACGATGTCAATAATGGCTATATGTAATCTAGGTAGTGTTCCGCCTTAGTATCTCGGTCACTCTTATCCGCATTCTGGCTTTTCTTCGCTGCTACAAATCTTATGTACGAAGTACTTTGTAGCTTGAATCATCATAAATGGCTCGTGGAGATCGATGCCTTGCATGGTGCAGCAGACAAGCTTTTTGACGAGATATAATAAGCCGCCTCAGCCGGGTCCGAAGGTCCCGCCTTTCGTCTCGACATTTGACAGCTCGGCCTCGGGGCCACGAAGAGAACGGTAACACCATCACGCCACCAACAATAAGTATCAATCCCCCACGTGCTTGTGGTACCTCTCCTGTCATCCATGCTCTCTCTCCAGCGAAAAGGGCGAGTTACTATGAGATTATCTATCAGTCAACGACGAAGCCGAGTCATTTCTCAAGATCGCGATGAGTACGTCTGTTACGCTTGGTCTTATGACCGCTTGACTATCCGCTGGTAATAACTCTGGACCAATTCACAGGTGCACAATCAATAGAGACCTTTGTCCTTGTCTTTTCCAATCCAGAATGGCAGCAGACCTCGCAGCAACTCGCTCGCCTCAACGTAAGGATCCGAACAACCCCTCTAGACTAACATGGCCACATCTGGGCACTGATCGTCTTCATTGTATTAGGCCAGCATTTCCTTTCATCTGTTTGAGGACTCGAATATACGAACGTTATCCACCAATACCGCCGACAATGGAGATATCATTGAAGGTCTACTCTACGTCCCTGATCTCGACAATTCCGACCCATGTAGAAACATATCGCGACGATACGTTGCTCACAATTCGACTCGTCAAGCGAATCTCCCAACTACAGACTACTCCCTCATCGCGCTCGCGCCATGGATCTCTGCCAACTGTACTCTGTCGTACCTCGCTGCTGCGCGAGCTGATCCCGCGAGAGCATTCATTTTCTATTCGACGGATGATAGCACCGACCAACCTCCTCCTACAAACGATCCAATGTGGGGACTCAATGATGGAGGCATTTGGAAATCACAAAACAAGTACCCTGTATATGCCGTGCCAGGACAGACGGGAGCCTTGATGATGCATCATCTTGGCAAGTACTCCGGCAACATGACGGATGTGGAGAATGGACATTTATTGACGGAGATGTATGATTCGCGGGACTACGTCCGATTATATACGGAAATTGCGACTGCCAACCCGGCTTCTTTGCCAAGCCTCTGGGTGTTCCTCCTCCTCATACTAGGCATCCTCCTAGTGATTATTGCCGTTACGTCGCTTCTCATGCATTATATCCAGCGCAAGCACCGGCAAGCTTTACTTCGACGTGTCGCCAACGGAGAGGTTGATCTAGAAGCTCTTGGGATAAAAAGGTTGACAGTCCCACAGGAGGTTGTGGAGAAAATGCCGTTGTTCATATATGTTGCGAGCGATGAAGAGATATTGGAGCGTCCCATCTCACCCTCGCCAATATTTGCCAGTACTCCACAGCAAGCTACTGAGACAATTGTTGAAGAGAGCTCTCATTCTTCAGACCCGACACTGCTTCTACGCCCAACATCGGATCCAAACCACCTTGCGACGCCATTTCCAGCACCACCGTCTTCACTTGTCCTCACCTCGTCGACGCCCACAGATTACGTAACCACGACTCTTCCAGCTCGTCAATCATGTGTCCTCGACCGCCACTTCATGCCAACCGCCGTACCGCTACCATCAAAGTTACCGCACCGCCAGCTTCCATACTCTCAACCATCCTGCCCAATCTGCCTGGACGATTTCGTCTCCCACGAGACAATCGTACGTGAACTGACATGCGGCCATATCTTCCACCCCGAATGCGTGGATACTTTCCTAAGGGACAACAGTAGTCTCTGTCCCATGTGCAAGAAAAGCGTCTTACCCAAGGGCTACTGCCCCGCGAACGTCACCAACGCGATGGTCAGACGAGAACGCCTCCTTCGGCGCATGAGAGAAAGAATCACCGTCGAAGTCATCGCGAACGATATCGGCACCCCCGCGCCGCAAAGACCAGTTGTCGCCGGCCGACGCATGGCTAGCTTCCACCGCCAATTCGGAAGGGCGGCGAGAGCTAACGCGAGGAGGACATCTAGCGCGCCGATGCCGAGTACGGTGGAGATGGCGCAAACCAGTAGTGGAACGCCGGTGGCGGCGGCGAGTAGAAGGGACTGGGCGAGACGGCGAGCGAGCGCTATGTTAGGAACTCAGACGACGATGGAAGACGAGGAGAGGGAGAGGGAGGCTGGGACACCGAAATGTAGGTTTACTATGACCCCACGGGTTTGTTCGAATGCTTACGCGGGAGTTGTAGGGCGGAAAGCTATCGGGACGGTCTTCCCTGGTTTTCGATGACGGGCATTAGCGGGGCGATATCCAGACGACTGCTCGCTCCCGAAAATACTACTTGATTGGACGTATTCTAACTTCATGATATAGCGTTGCATTCTTTTCTGCTGGTCTTCTACATCATCTGCGCCGAGGGGAGGCGGGCTTCGGACAGGCAAGCACGGCGTTGGAGGGAGCACTTTTGATGCGTACCACTATCTGTTCCAAATATCGTCTGAAAGGTTGATACCAATGGATGTTATGATTTACGGCATGACATCTGAGCCGAAAAGCTACATTCTCGATAAAAGATCTCAGAGCCATGGAAAGATAGGTTCTGGGTGTATCTTTCAGGCCTGAGAAGGAACGGTATTTCTTGAAGTCCAATTGTACATGCACTTTTGCTCACACGGCCACGATCGAATCTTGCAGCCGTCCTCTCCGTAATAGTGTCTGTTGGCAGGTCGAAGATCTTTGCACCTGTAAAGGTCTTGAAAGTGGTCTTCACCCATTCTCATGAACTATCTTCCCCCACCCCATCGCGCCAAACGAAGCGCACCAGGATCTTGCGCCTACGATAGACTAAGCCTTCCTGGATTCGATGTAGAACGTCTTGCTCCCGCTACGGGACGCTTGTGGTATGTGACATGCAGGTCGACGTTAGATAGGCTTCCTTAGCCTGCTGACGGGTGGCGGTGTTGGAAAGTGGCGGGTCGCGGCCAGAGGTGGGCGAGACCTTGAGGGTCGAGTATGCTGGTTACTCCGAAGAACACAAGGTTTCGAGCCGTCAAACGTCGGCGCCGCTCCAGAGTTGCGCGAAACTTGCGAGGATGCCCGTCCTCGATGGTGGCGATGCAGTCTCCAAAATGGTTTGAACAGGCCAGTGTAAAGCAGAGACTCTGGTTTCAGGAAGCAAACTTGTCATGTTTCCCCTTGACCCTAACATCCAGAATAACCTCATGATAATCCCCCTCCCTCCTCGCTCTCTTCAACCTCCTCACCTCCTCATCCTCCAGCCTCCTCCCCACAACATCCTCCAGCTCCTTCCTGCTAATCTTCTCCCGCGCCCTCGACTCTTTGTTCGCTTTCAGCCGGGGTTTGAAGCGCGCCTGCATGCGAATGCGGAAAGTCGTGTTGAAGGAGATCGTTTCTGCGTCGCCGCGGATTTCAGGGGGTTTGTTGTCATTGGAGTCTTCTGTGATGGTGAGGAATTTCTCGCGTTGGGTTTGGATGGAAAATGTGCCGGGAGTGTCGGGGGTGGAGATGCAGAGGAAGGATTCCTCGGGGGAGATGGCTTCGCGTGTGGCGGAGAGGATGCCAAATTTGTCGCAGCTTAAATATCTGGGCGCTCTAGTCGTTAGCATCCTCCCCTTAAGTGTCGGGGGAATGATGATTGCTGACTGACCGTCCATGATGACCTTTGAAACTTATCGACTCCGTCCCAGCTACTTTGTTAGCAACCCACACCTGTCTCACGTCATGCGGTTCAGCTGTCGCTAGGTCGCCCTCGACAATGTTTTCAAGCTCGCTGGCAAAGACCTTGCCATTGGCGTCGCAGGCGATACAGGTCGGCGGGCTGGAGGGTAACGCAAATATGATGGGTCCGGTGACGTCTGTAGGTGCCTCTGCCGTGACCCAGCTGTCGTCTTCATCTGTCGATGCAGGGTTTGGCTGTGTGGTCGTGAGAGCTGTGGATGATGGTTCTTCGCCGTCTTGGTGGGTAGTCGTGTGTTTGCGCTTTTTCGACTTCTTGTCGCCTTTGAAGGCTAGAGGCTTGACCATGCTGGCGAGGATGTTGAGTCTTTATACTGCGCTTTGTACAGGCAGAGGTGTTGCTGCGATTTAGCCCCACCCTTTCAGGGAAAGCGTCATCAACTTTCAACATCAAACCAACTTCTTTCACCAACTCACAATGCTTTAAAATCTCCGAACCTCGCAAAGTCATCAGGTATGTTAAACTGCCGTAAGCGCTTGAAACATGACTAAAATACTTTAAACTAATACAAGCCCTTTAAGTCTCACTGAAACATCTGTATTTGCCAAAAAGACGCAAATCCAATGTCTCCTCTTACAAACCTGAAGTGTAAGTCTTCTTACTCTAAATCTATATATATAAGCAAACTAACTGGTGTAGTTGTCACCAGTAATTCGATTTTCACTAGCTTTGGTTCAGCGATCGTCATCATTGCCTTCAACTACTACACGATCCTGGGCCTGGAGAGCAGGTTGGGCAACAGGATAGATGGGCTAGGGAAGAGGATGAATGAGCAGTTTGATGAAATCCACGGTGAAATGCAATTCGTGAATGAAAGGTGCACATACTGGCGGGGCTACTGTGATGGGGTTCTACAATTTCTCAAAATGACCGAGAAAGGTCCTAGTTAATGTCAAGAAAAGCTTTTAAAAGCTTTTTGTTTGACTCTCTGAATTATTCCGTAACAACTCGAACGATGTTGAAGCCAGGATGATCTAGGCGAAGGCGATGAGCGCTCGCCGCAGGCATGAGCCGCAATCCTTATCCAGGTGCGCCATTGTTGATAATAACACAAGCACCTGTTTCTTATTCGAAGACGTCGCAGAAGTCTCTGTGGCCTCCGAAAAGCCAGAGGATGCTTTATCTGGTATCCACTACCGGCCACTGGACCAATGCTGCGTGACAATGAATGGGATTTCCAAAGCTGAAGCGCCTGTGACTGTGAGTCTCGGAGACCTGCGTAAAGGTGAGATTTGCTTGGCGCTCAGATTACGTATAATGCGCTGAGCCAAGTTTAGATGCTGTATCCTTTGAGACTCTGGAACAAGCCTTCGGTCCGTCATCACTAGGCATCATAGTCGTCAAAGACCTGCCCTCTGAGTTCATTGACCTGCGCCATAAACTGCTATCCTACGCCTCATACCTCGCCAACCTGCCTGAGAAGGAGCTAGGTATGGTCTCACACCTTATTCATTTGATCTCGTCCACGAACTGTGTTAATTATCACCAGACAAGCTATCATGCCCCGAAGCGAAGTATCTGGTCGGCTGGTCCTGCGGCAAAGAGACGCTCAAATCCGGCCACTACGACACCCTCAAAGGGTCCTACTACGCCAACTGCGCCTTCTACCAAGACCCGACCCTCCAAAGTGCCCCGACAGATGATTTCCCCGCGTTTCCAGAGTACACAGCGCCGAACATATGGCCTCCTGAAGCCCTACTCGCCGGCTTCCGCAAGACGTTCGAGGACTTGTGCACTTTGATCATCGACACTGCTGTGCTCGTGGCACGGGCTTGTGACAAATACGCGACTGCGCATATTGAGGACTACAAGTCTGGATATCTGGAGCATGTGGTTAGGACTAGCCTGACGACGAAAGCGAGGCTGCTGCATTATTTCCCATCCGCACCATCACCATCGCTACAACACTCATCAGGAGACACGACGAAGAGCAACTCAACTGAAGAAGTCGAGGTCGATGACGACGACTGGTGCGCCACACACGTCGACCACGGCTGCCTCACAGGCCTGACCTCCGCAATGTACACCGACGAACGCACCCTCCCACCCCTCATCCCGTCCACCACCCCAGTCCCGCCCCTCCCCGAACTCCCCACCTGCCCCTCCCCAATGTCCGGCCTCTACATCCACTCCCGCAGCGCCTCAATAACAAAAATCAACATCCCGCACGCCAGTCTCGCCTTCCAGACCGGTGAAGCGCTCGAGCTGATAACAAAGGGAAAGTTTCGGGCGGTGCCGCATTTCGTGAAAGGTGGAGGCGGAGGGAGGGTGGCGAGGAATACGTTGGCGGTGTTCACGCAGCCGAATTTGGGGGAGGTGGTTGATGGGGGGACGGGGATGACGTTTGGGGAGTTTGCGAGGGGGGTTGTGGGGAGGAATACGTGACGGGTTGGTTGAGAAAGGAAGATGGGGGTGTGGCTGAGCAGGTGGATGTTCTGTATTGAACCTTGATGCTGTTTATTGGTAGGCATGACCCAACCTGATTTAGGCCACGGCGTGAAATGGAGCGTCTGTCTCAAGTGATCCGCATTTGCATGTGGATCTGTGGTTCTCAAACGTCTCAATTTTCGAAAGCCCGTCTTCCATAGAATAGGCAGAGAAATAAGCGCAGCTTTGATGAGGGAACTTAACTCTGGCTGAAGCTCAATCACAACGCCGTGGTATCATCCGCATCAGGACATTCTCACCACTTGTATCCGCCTTTCTGGTGTCCTCCTCCGTCTTCCCATCCGCATCCGTAATAACCACATCTTCGTCCTCCTTCCCGTGCTTCCGCTCCTCTTTCCCACCCTCTTCCTTATCCTCCATGTTCGGCACACTCCTCCCCAACGCAGCCTCAACGTCAAACCCACCCCTCGCCGCACCCCTCTCTTGCGGTCCCATATCCTCCATTCCCACCACATCCGGCCCTCTCGCATGTGGGTGCTCCAGTTCATCCATACCGCCCTCACCTTCAGCCATGGCTCTCGCAGTAGCGGCCGTCGCGCTCCTTGTCTGTCTCCCCTGCGGCGATGTCGTCTGCGCGACTGGAACGACGCCCGCCTCCTGCTCCTGCCGTAGCAGTTCACCCTGCGTCACGGCGCCGGCTTCCCGCTGTGGTGAAGTGCTGGAGATGCCGTTAATAGAGACGGGCACGGTCTGAGTACTGCCGGAGCCGTGCGGTCCGCCGATCATAGCCGTGCTCTCTGTTCTGACTTCTCCTGTTGCGTTGTCCCGAAGCCAGGGTATTGGGGTTAGTAGAGCTCCGCCAAGGCTTTCGTCGCTGCCTAGGGAGAAGTTGCTTGTTCCGTTTAGCAATGCTCCGTTTGTGTTTTCCGTTAGGTTGGCGTTAGGTAAGAGGATGTCAGGGAGTGGAAATATGTCCGTGCCGCTCGAGACGGTCACGACGCGGTCGAGGGCGCGCAGGTAGGGCGGTAGCGTGCGGTAGTGGTCCCGGGGCTGGAGTATAAGTTCGGCGAAACGCTGAATTGTGTGTGGTGGAGATGTAGAGAAAGATGTGCGTAACATTTGCTGGATGGAGGAGAGCATGGAGAGAAGCTGCGGGGGGAGTGCGCCATCCGGGGTGGGGACGGAGCTGGGTTGAGAGTCGGGGATGCGTTGGGTGGGTGTAGTCGTTGCTGAGAAAGGTGGGACAGGAGGCCGTGAAAGAGGAGATCGAGGCGGTGGGGCGTTCTCTTTATTCGTTGATTGGGAGGATTGGGAGGAAGATTCTTGGCTGGAGGATTGTTCAGGCTTGATCGGCGTTTCTTGGTCTTTCAGTCGAGGCGGCAACGCTCCAGGAAGAGGTATTGACGGGATGGGGAAATCGTTGTGGACTATCTTGATATCCTATTAACCTAAGAGGCCACGAAGATGCGATGAGACTTCATACATGGTCTAACCGTGGCAGTATCCGTTCGAGTAGCGCAGGCCACAATGAGCTGTATACACATCAGCTCCAGCGTCTGCCACCTTGGCAATTTAGAGGCCCTACTTGTCCAAGTGCCCATCTTTGACGACTGCCTCCAGTATCTCATCATCTATGGTTACGATGTTAGTCACCTGCATTCAGCTCGCGGAAGAACACCAGACGAAGCATTGGAACAGTTATCTGAGGCGTCGCAAGAAAGAATTGTAAAACAGACAGCGTTCCTTGAGGATTAGAAACAGCTTCCATAAGAATTGACTTGGTCTTACCCGATGCCATGGTATACTGCCTGAACTGCTCCACGGGTAGATAAAGCACAGACTTCGTGAAGCTCTCCAGTCAATGCGCCACGTTAGAGGCTGAGATGCATGTCAACCTCGCTTGATCTACGCGCTAGTTTCATGGTGGCTGAGGGAACGTGTCGACTTTGTTCAAGGTGGAACGGTGTGCTCGTGCCCAGAGCGGAAGGAGATCCATCTCATCGGAAGATAAGAGAAGTCACTCCGAGATCGTTCATGCAAGGCAGACAGGAATTCTAGACCAATGAAGCCGTGTCCAGAATAATACCCGGGCTGCGCCTCGAGGCTGAATATGCATTTGCATTTGTTCACCAATTGATCGTTAAGAAAAAGAGACTTGTTCGTCTGTGGTGTAGAAATGCTCATAGTCGCCAGCCCTACAGCATGGCTAAGCCACAACACCAGAATGAGGCATATCATTATGTACGAAGAGGTATGAATAAGAAGCAAAGAGAAACACACCATGAAAGCAGTCATTGGGCTACGTGTATGTGATTGATACAAGTACTGAGAAAAGCGCAGTGAGCCGCCAAGAGCTGAATGCTGCTAGTTCGGTCCACTCGCGAACCCACTCGACAACTCTACCTCCCATCATCAACCAACCCAACATTCAACCTACAATAATAACCTCCATTCGTTCCATACACGACCGTCACCGGCATTCACTCCGACCATTTCTCTCAACTTACCATCGCCGTTCGTTTTTCCAACTTAACGAGAACTCAACGACCATCGCACTATTCGATAACCGTGCTTCCAGCCGTTTCATATTCTCGCCGAAGCGAAGATATTTTCCTCAACGACCAAACAGAGGCACGAGGCTGATCACATCCTACTGTCACCCTATCAACTCTGCCTATCAACACACAAGCGGGAGACTACAACTGCAACACAGTAATCAGGCCACACCAGTAACCTTGGGCGCTCGTATATTGTTCGGCCGACTCCATCTTGGGGAGCCTGACACTTTCCCAACCAGTACACGAAGAGGACAAGCTCCGTAACGGAGCACCGCAACACCGCCAAAATTCATCAACACGAGTCGCGGGCTTCCCTCCTCGGAGGTCAGCCTCTAGATCGTTCATATCAGCCTTACGCGGGCGGGTACCATCACCGGGAGGGATATACTGCGGCGGCTGCGAGCAGGACTCAGCAAGAAGCGAAGATGTACACACCGAACTCACTATGGACATGGGCGTTCGTTCTTATTGCGGTCGTTCAGGCGGCTATCGTGTTAGCTTTCGAAGCGTAAGTGTTCTCGTTTAGAGCAGTCTATTCACACCGCAGATCTCCAACACGTCTATGTCTTAATGTTGGAAACATCAATTCGTCTTTCAGCATGAAGGAAATGTTTGACATGCAGATTTCCGCTGACATAGCATACCTATAGGTACGTTTTTGCAAGATTTCAAACAGACCTGAAGGGAGACGCATCACACCAAGAACCATCACGAACAATACCAACATTCCTTACGCTCTATATCTTCGGCTTCATCTACCAACTCGTTCTCGTGTACGATGCCCTACGTCTCAAAAACACGATCCAGATCATCGGTCTTTGCATCTATAATATCGGACTCCTGATATACGCTGCCGTGCAGATGGATCAGATAAAGCAAGCAGTGTTGACTTTAGCGTCTACCAACACCATCGATCCTGTGATTTGGTCCGAAACTCAACCGTTTCTTCTTGCAATACCCTGTGTGATTGCTTTAGGCACGGTGCTTTTGTCTGTTGTGGCTTGGAAATTATACGATGAGTTTGCGTGGACCATCTATAAGCACATCAGCGCAGACCTGAGGATGAAGAGGAGATACTTAACCTTTCAGGTACGATTGTTCTCGAATCCTTGATGTTGCCGGGAGAAGCTGAAGCCGATTTACCAGATTTACATTGCCCTCCTTAAATTCGATTTCTTCTTCTTCCTTGGGTTCACTGTACAATTTTTGGTCGTTGTAGTCAATGTCCGCGAGGTTGAGTTTGGTCTCACCATTGCCGCTGTTCCTGTAACTATCATCATTCTTTTGATGGCAGCCTACTTCACGCGAAAAGAGAGTAAGCCAGGCATGATACTTATCATTGTAAGTCTCCCCCGGCCAATCCGACTTTGGTACCATGGCTGATGTGGATCCTCCGAAGGGACTCTACTTCGCGGCACTAGCTTACTTCCTATTCAAACTCGTACGCATGTACGAGCCATCGCACGAACGTACTTATGCGCCTGTTCGAAAGTCTTTGACTACATTCGCGGTCATCACTGTGATCCTTATCATACTCACCATCGTCAACGCCTGCGTATGCACCTACAATTTCAATAAAGGACTGAAGCCGCATATTAGCAAGAGGAAGCTCGAGAGCGAAGACGAGAAGGTTACAATGACGGAGATGCCGAATCTAGCACACGGTCCGGTACCGAGTCGGATGACCATAGACTAATACCACAGAGTCGGAATATTTTGTTGCCTTTTGAGCGTGCATGCGTCTTTTGGCTTTGATATCGAGCGTGGACCGTAACAGGTTTCTGGTTCGGTTTGTACATTGGTCTGAGAATGGATACGGACGGCCTCTCATACCCCGCAAACCAAGCGGAGTTTATTTCACAACTATCCCTTATATTTCTTGTTGATCAGAGTGTATCTGGCGCTATAGTGGGCTTATATGGGAGTCACTCCTTGTCACGACATTATGACTCGAATTACTTCTCCAGAACCTTCAGCCTCGTTTCATTGCGTGGATATCTGCTGGAATACATTCCGCCTTATACTGCAGACCAGAACAGCATGACTGTTGGAATGATACTCTATTGATACTGACGCTCGAGAAATACGGATGCTCTTGTGTCCTCCGCCTTTCCTCACCACAGCGGCATCAATCCTACGCCTGCCACGTCCCCACCAACATCTGACCCCCCCATCGCCAACCCCCGCTTCTCCCCTCCTCTCCTCACTCTCCTCCACCTCCTCGCTTCCGCATCTCCCCGGCACATCTCCCCTAAACTCCACACCCGCTACCCAAACGCCGCCAACCCCAGCACCAGCACCAGGCACCCACACCATCACTTCCCGCACTCCACACCCCAGCATAACTACACACACACCTATCCATCCAGCCAGTCTCGAACAAAACCTCATCCCTCATCCCTCATCCCTCACCTCGCACGCATCTTAGTCCAGACCAAGAATCCTGCGTCCAGACAAGCACCAGTCGCAAAAAACCTCGCTTTTCGTCACAGATACGATACAGTCATTTTGTGGCTCATGAGTCATGGACTGCGGTGGGTGGATGGATGGATGTCGAGCGCGGGTAGTGAGCTTCACGGTCGTTCGAGGTCACTGACGCTGGTGGTTGTGCAGCCGGCTATGGATTAGGACGGAGGGAGGAGGGCCTTGGAGTTTTGGTGATGGGGGAGGGGGGTGTAGCTTGGGTTGGGGTTCATGCGAAGAGGCTGCGGGGGGGGTGGGTGGTGGAGGGAAAGGAGGTGCGGTCTGTGCGTTGACGAGGTGCGGTCTGGCAGCGGAGCCATTCCCCACCACCAACCTCGAATATTATGGCCGTCTGGTGAATGGAAAGCCAATCGGAGCGGGCAGACTACCAGTCATCCGAGACAGGTATTCTAATCGGGGATGAATATGGTGGTTTGTCCCGGGGATGAATGCCTCCGAGAGGAACGGCGGTGCAGATGCGAGGGGTGTCTGAGGAGCGAGAGAATAGACTTGTATCTAGTTAGGGAATGGGGTTTGGGACGTCGTTCTGTTAGGGGCGATGTAAGTCGAGTTGGGCGTGAGAGGGGCCATCGTTCATGTGGAAGCGGGGTGGAGGAAGATATCTGTGAGGTGCAGAGGATGGGCCATGGTTGTTTGTCCTTTGGGTTGAAGACCCGGGTGAGTGGGCTGGGAGTACAGCGCTGATGGCTTGTCGTGTTGCGTCAAGTCGTGGTGGCAACTAAGGCTGCTAAGCTTGTTCTAGGCTAAGTTTGATAGGGTTCAGCATAGTATGCGTGGTGAAAGACATTTTGGGTCCGCTGATAGTTGCGGTGACTAGTCTAGCTGTGGGTTGCGAGCCTGTGAACATGGGGACCTTCAGTACATCAAATAATAAGTATACTCGTGGCAATCCCCGTCCGCAATCCTCTGCTATAATTCCTGTCCTACAACCGCTCAAGATGACCCACACAACGCCGGAATCTTTCTCGCCCCAACACCTACCAGCCCATCAAAGTACGCCAGAAGCGTGTCGAGTGGCAACATATCGATCAAACCCAAGCTAGGGTTCGCGCTCCTGAGAATCTTCCCACCCCACAGTATCCTCACAAACCTCGCTCCGCCCTTGTTGTAAACTTCGAAGATAAGCTCGGAGCCCATCCCCGGCCACACCATTACATCTACCTGTAGGATGGACAACAGCCTTGATATACTGCCGTCGTGTGCGACGTTGTGCCTGTATATCACAGGGCTCACTCCGGAGATTCTATCCCGGATGTTTTGAGCAAGCTCTGCGACCCAGACGCCGTCTGCAGAAGTACGTTAGTTCAGACACATATCGGGTGTTGCATCAAGGGTCTGACTCACAGGAGGCGACGCTGGCTTGTAGACTCTGTGGAGCATCTCTGTAGATGTACGAATACTCGTACTCGCCCAGCCGAAACACTTCATTAGCGATAGCTTCAGTCACGCAGTCGGTCGAGTTGCCGATCTTGCAAGGAAAGGGCTTCTGATGAGATGAACGGGACGAAAGATTATCGAAGTAGTGGTCCCCTGTATGAATATTAGCCGTGCATCTGGAAACTCAAAGAGCAAATGAAAACTTGCAGCTCTGATGAAAGCCAGAGCTGTTCGGCGAAACCCCGGAGATTTCATCAAGCAGCTTGTAAAGTGGCTTCGAGGCCGTAAGATGAGCGGTCCAATTAGGGTTCGTCCCACCCACGCCGTACCTACTATACAGCGTGGAGGCGCTTTTGCAGGTATAAGTCGATTCCAGGGAGTCGATTGAAGCAGGTTGAATTCGTAGAGGGATATCGTTGGACGGTTTATACATTGCACTCACAACCATTCCAGCAACCTGACTTGTAATGACGTTGTTGGTGACTCGGTAGGTCACCTTGTCGTCAAATTTCTCTGGTATGAAACCCAGTAAGTTCCTATAAACGTCGTACAGGTCCTTCCCGTGCTGAAAACTGTCGTCAAGGCCTTCCCTCGTAATTTGCGGGAACTGACAAGAGCCATTGAAGCCTGCTGGAGGGAATGGATTCGATGGACTTGTGTATACCGACCAATACGTGTCTGCCGAATTGTTGCCTGTAGGGTTTAAGGGCTTGCCGTAGTAGAACAGACCCTCATCGTCGCAGTACCATGGGTAAGATTCCTTTGGGAAGGTATTTGCTGCGTACGGCGTTCTTTTATGATGTCTGTGGATCTGCGAAAAGTCAGCCAATGCCCTGACGGCCCTCCTCGGTATAGTTCAGAGCTAGTGGCACATCGTTATACCAACACATATGATTGAATAGAACAACGTGTACTGATGCCCGTTTTGCTGCCGTGCTCTCATTTAATTCTTTCAGGAGCTATGCATTGGAGTTTGGCCCAACTCGGCATGATGAAAGCCGTCAATGCTTGACATTCATTATCAACGCTTGATGATGAGATGTAGATCCGCGGTACAAGGAGTGTATATAGTAATTGATGCCATACGGGAGATCCTCGTATCTAGACAAGAGTCCGACCGGCAGCTTTTGACAGCTATATGAGAGCAGTTCAAAGAAAGGTGCTATTACCACTTCGACATATTCCAACTTATACCCCTCCGCAGCCTTAGGGTAAGTCCCCTTGTTCACATGGGGCATATTGCACCTATCTGCATCAGCACTCATCAATTCTCAACCACCCGAAAAATACTCGTACCAATTATAACCGCCATAGTAAGCATTTCCAGCCGGCGCATGGGAATTATTGAAGATGAACCCATACACGCCCGTCCCATTGATGACTGCACTAAGGTCGTTGATCTGAGTAATATTCGGAAGATGCCAGCTCAGATCTACTCTCGAGGAGCTTGATGTCACATTCTGCGTGCTAACTGCTGAAATAGATAGGCTCAACAGTGGGAGAAGGTAGATGCGGGAGAACATGGCGAGCTTATCGATCAGGAGGATGGAGATGCTGACGACGAAGAGGCCGACGATGAATCCGGCCACGGCGGAGGCATTGTTCATCTTTTATATTTGAATTGGGGTCTGACATGGTGCTTTTTACGATCGTCATGGTCGATGTGCTGGTGGGTAGGATTGTAGGAACGTGATGGTTCTCGGCTTTCCGAGTGGTTTGGTGCTGACAACCTAGACGTTTCTTAGGGTAGGTAGGGGTCGATCTTCCACGTTCTTATCATCCTGGAATTCTCGAAAGTTCAATGCTTTCCATTACAGTAGACACTGTTTGGCCGCTGATACGCCGCTCATGCTCTTAGTGCTAAGCTCATCACTGTTCTATCGCCTGGCAAGCCGTGAAAGTCAAGGATGCTTTTCATAGTACTCGTATCCACTGATCATTGTGGCTAGATTTTAAGTCTCTGCGTCTATTATTGGTATATGTACACTTGCGCCGACCTCTCCTACATCTCTAGAATTTATATACTTGATCCTTGCTGTATCCCAGCCCCTTCAGGATGCCGTCGAGCTCGCCTTGGTCTGATGGGCTTTCCTTCACGCCACTGATCGCTTTGTACATGCCTGGAGGACCACAGACGAACAGCTTCATGTTCTCGACCTTTGGTTCTGGCAGCACTGTCTTCAATAAATCCTTCGTGATAAACCCCTTGCCCTGCGTCCATCCATCGGGAGGATTATCGAGTACGTAGAAAGCTCTGAAGCGTTGGGGGTACTCGTTCTCTAGGTCCTCGAATTCCCGCTTCAACAGAATGTCCTCCTCACTTATGTTGCCAAACACAAGTGTGACTTTTGTCTTGTCTTCGGGATTTTTAAAGATGGCGCGAGCTAGCTGGTACATAGGTGTTATGCCGCTTCCACCAGCAATCAGGGCGATGTGATCATGCTTGTTTGGTGTCCATGGATATTTGGGGATCGGACCCTTGAATTCAAGGCGCTGCTCTGGGTTCATGTTGTGGAGGTGTTCAGACATCGGGCCATCGGGATATCTCTTGATGACAAAATCAAGATATCCGCGCGCGTCTACGGCCGTTGTTCATCAGCACTTGTTACAAAATTCGACCTGCAAGCTCTTGATTCCACTGACCCTCATCGCTAGTTGGCGTGTACGGCCGTATGACAGGTTTCTCCATCTCAGGACCTTTGTACTTGGTCAAAAGCGCGGCTAGATCCGAACCAATCAGTCAGTTCCTCAAACGGATTCCAAGGCGAACGTTGACGAACACGCAATCTGTAACCCAGAAACGTTGTCCTTATCCGGTAATGCGAATCGGAACTTCTTGGTATTGTGGTTGACTTGCTCCACGCTTTGGAGCTTCAGATCGATCCATCCTTGGTCACCACCAGTGAATGCAGCGCTCTTGGAAGTCGAGGCCGGAATAGTCTTTCCCTCATCTTTCGATGGGGGAGCTTTTGCAGAGGCAGCTGAAGTTGATGCACCGGTTTGACTGTAGTAGTAGTATCCACCAGCGCCTGTTGCAGCGGCCAGAGCAGCATATATGGTCGTCCTTGAGCCGCCATTTTGAGGGGTTTGTGGGGATTCAGTGGCGTAGCGGCAAAAGCCCTGTGATTGACAAATGTGTCAGTAAGGATTCATCCCGATTCTGAAGCATCCAAAATTATTGACAATGGAGTGCCGAGATCGCAAAGAAAATAGAACACTAGCTTACGGTTTTCAGCGGCTGTACAGACCGTAAAGCTTGTCTTGCGAACATGATGCGCGCAATTGAGGTTGACAAGATGAGAACTATGAATGTGAAGCCCTCGTTCTCGGTATCTAAATCGTAAGCCGGCTACCTTAATGACGCACCGTTCCCGTGCATGAGATGGCGCTAAGCCACATCAGATCCCTGCGCAACCACACATTGCCATCATCTACACTTGGCATTGATAGCATACCACTTGGGAAGTCACATCCATCTTAAACGTCAATCCATGTGCCAAGTTATGGCGAGATAACTACCCCAAAAGCTCCAATTGCGGGTTAATAATAGCCCTAAGCGTTCGTCCTTGGCTGTTGTGGTTTTAAAGCCCAGGAGTCACTCCTTGATGATTTGATGCTTTGATGCTGTATGGTCTGGGACAGTGCGGATCAGAAAAGCAAGACGTTGATTTGTAAAGCAAAGCGATGGATGAATGGTTGATCACCATTGAGCGCCGCCTAACAGT
>JAABUP010005001.1_pt1 | contig 20903 bp, 8 predicted proteins | sample 5559201 | NCBI WGS metagenome assembly JAABUP01 (sample SAMN10711887, study PRJNA513373) | rock metagenome | isolation source: Antarctica rocks | place: Antarctica
AAACTACCGGGTTATCGAACTAGAGCCCCGGTAGTCGAGGTAGCTAAGACTTAACTACCGAGGGACCCTATCCTTAACGCTTAAGAGCCTACTATAGCTAGAGGGAGAGGGCGACCTTAAGGACCTCATAAACTCCCTACACGAGCAGAACTTAAAGTAGAGCGTTCTACTCGACGTTTACCTTCGCGATTTAAGCTAGTAGAGGATTATCTTACCCACCGTAATAGCGATTTACCTAGACGACGAATCTCTATACCTTGGACACCGTAAATACCTCGTAATACCGCTTCTCGAAACACTACCCTACGTGGTCGAAACCCTCGGAATACTAGGTCTCGCAGTAGTATACTAAGCACTTAGTATAATACGCTAACGACCCCGTAATAGTTAATGCCACCGAGCAGTCTAAGTCACGCGTTCACCGCTAGCCAGGTAGAGGAAGAAGAGACTAGGGCACGAGTAGATGCGTAGCAGCAATAGCTAGAGTATTAGAGGCTACAGCATAAGAGATAACTACGTGAGAATCAGCAACAGAGGCGACTACTTAGGTAACCAGCTCGCCGTCTAGGTGGTGCTCCGCCTACTCCGCCTACTCCGCCTACTCCGGCGACGACGGCGACGACGGCGACGACGACTCCGCGGCCAGTAGGAAGGGGCTATAGGGTGGTTGCACCGCAATAGAGGACTATGGGATATAACCCTAATGCTTAGTAATATTGCGACGACTAACCCGAATCGGGTTTAGCGCTAAAAAAAAGTTTTAAACTCGAAAACCTAGTTAAATAACTCCTTTTACTCCGGTTGCAAAGCTCCTAGGTTTTTCCGAAGGTTTTTCCGATTTTATAAGTTAGACATTTTCGACTCTTACCTAGGGCTTTCGTACTAAACGACTATACTACTTCTCCTCTTTAAGACTATATAGGCTTTAAGATATAGCCTTATACTCGCACCGAAGCTAGTTTATAGCCTTATAGCTATCGTGCTGACCTCGTCGTCGCTACCTAAGTAACTAGGCGAAATATTAAAAAAAAGTGTTAGCGCCTTAGCATGCGACATGTTTAAAATGATTAATAATTATTACTTACGTAGCTATTACACTACACCTACGTAACGAACCAATGAAAGGACCTTATAATATAATTATTAGGATAATTTAGGACTTTCGTACGACTCGATTACTTAATTGATGAGGCTAACCGGTTGATATGGTGGGGTCGATTTGTGGATTTGGTGGAATTGACTTGCGGCGGTTGCGCGCGCAGTTAGTCGCGCAACCGCGGAAGCTAGCCTAATATAGGGGGGGTGTTAATATATTAAGTTAGGGGGTGTCAATATATTAAAAGGGGGTGTTAACGTATTAGCTCCCAAATTCAAATAACGGGGATTAGGGCTAGGGTTACAGTTAGGGCTTTCTTAGGATTAGGGCTAAATATCCCGTTAGGGAGTTTGTCCCGTTAGGGAGTAAACCCTTCTAAGTTAGAGAATAGAAATTCGACTACGTGCGAGAAACACCCTTCGGCCTTAGCGTTCGCATTAACCGTAGTGACACTGCCGCCACCGCCCTTAGAAATCTAAGAGAACCGTTACCTCGAGCGGCCTATGGGCTCGCTCAGTCTTCGTGTCGCCAATAAACTTTCCTTAAAGCCTCCATCAAATCGACTATAAAGTCTCTAACCTCGCGAGCGGCTTTCTGAAGAGCTTCAGCGAGAGGTGGAACCTATAAATAAGATTTCGCTGCCTCTGTGACTACTAATTGTCTTGCATGATCATTTTCAGTGGCATATATTTCTTGAATATAATGAATAAGTTCGCTAATTAACTAGGAGTGCAGTTAATACCTTAGCCGTTTTAGAGCGAGTGCTTCTAAGTGATCGATTTATATATAACGTGTAATTAGAGCTACGGTTAAATGTTTTAGTAACTCTAGCTCGTCTTCTATAAAATACCTTTAACCCTATGCGAAGCGTTTAGGCGGAAAGACCTACCTATATTACTAAGAACTTCTATAGGCTATATAGAATACCTTTCCTTATATATATAATGGAAAACCCTCTAATACGAATGTGCGCTATAACCGTTAAAATTAAATTAAAGTACCTCGGTCTCTAAGACTCTTATTAAGGAGTTATAGATACGAGGACTTCGATATACGAGAATTATTCGGTGAGTAGGAAGTTCTATTCCCGTCGTCCTAAGGAGGATCGTGACATCGGAGTAGCTAGAATTATTAAGAAAGCTTAAAGCAGTTAGCTTAGATATTACGAAGATTGAATTAGTCGTATATCTAGTAAGCGTTTTTATAGCCTCTCTAGAGTCGTTGCGTAAAGAGGTGCTTCTAGGCATTTCGAGTTTTATAATTAAAGTCGCTATAATCTCTGTAATAAGGTTTAGTATTTTAATTAATTTGTAGCTACCTTTTTATAAGATAGAGTAAGTAGGCGGCGATAGAATATTAATACACTTCTAAGGCCTCGTGCTCTTTTCTGAATACTTTTTAACTCCGATTTCGCTAGATCTCCTAGCATCCTACTCTAGCTCCCTGGCATCCAACTCTGGCGCCCTGGGCTCCATTTCTAGTTCCCCCCCCCCCGGGTATATTTAGTCCTCCTAAAATAGATTTTTAATCCTTCTATTCGTTTCTAGTCCCCTCTTCGTCCCTAGGGGCCCCTTTTAGTTATACGAAGACTTATTAACCTAACTGCTCGCACGTCATAGGCGAACTAGGCACATTCTAGATAAGTTCATTCCCCGGCGATATATCTTAAGCTATAAAATACCTATAATAATATTATAGGAGTACCTTTAATCTAATCTAGATTAGCTATAGCTACTCCCCTTCTAGTATCCTTACTAATAGTTATCCTAGGGCTTATTTTCCTCTATAAGCTAAAGACTATAGATTGGTTATAGAAGTAAGAACGGATCGATTACACTTTGGAAAGGTAGTTTGGGCGCTGCCTCACAGTTCTGGCACGCTACTATAATTCCAATTCTGACACCCTACTCCTTTCTAGCACCCTACTCCTATTCTAGCACCCGGCTTCGACTTAGCACCGTATATAGGGCCGCCCCCTCGAGAATTCTCCTAGGAATGAGGTTAGGTATTATAAACCGGCTTTAGATCGAACGGGATCTAACCGTATTTACCTATTTAAGAAATTCTCCTAGGTAATTTCTCCTAGGAATGAGGGTGGGTTTAGATACGAAGATTAAGTAATAGAACCCCCTAACCGATATATCTATCTACTAATAAAAAGATTTAGGTTAAGCTTAAGTCTGTTAAGGAACTTATTAATAGACTTTACTATAGTATGCCTTAAGCACTCTATTACACCTGTTAGATTTTGCACTTCTTACTATAATACTTACTTGTCCATCTTAGCTACTTATATTATTAATTTTAATTAATTTACTTCTTCTTCGGCTAGAGCTTATAATTCTATCGCCCTTATTACTTAATTATTTAACTTATTTAGCTTAGCGGTCAGTTCGAGCTTATCTAACTTTAATTATTCGATTACTGTAGTGAAGCTAATCTCGGGACTATAAAAATTCTATTATTCCGTTAGTTATTACTAAGTAATAGTAAGTACACTTACGATAGCTCCTCGTCTTTACTCGAGTAGTTTCCCCTCTATATTATTACTTAACTGAGATACTAGAATAGCCTCGAATGATATACTAACTCCTTAATATAATTCTTTATAAGCCCCGACCGAATACTTACTTAAATATTTCGTGAAGAGGTACTATTTCTCTAGTAATATTTACTAGGTATACGGATCGTCAGCGCTTATAATTAGCCGTACTTCTACCGGCTTAATTAATATTCCGAGCTTAGTTACTTTAAGAGTTTATTAGTAGTTAATATTCTCCACTAGATAGCTAGATCGTATAGAGGTGCTTAGATAATTTCTCGCGGCACTTTTTTCTATAAACCGCACGGTTTAAGTTACCTAGTCGAAGTGTAGCCATTTAGTTGGCGCTTTATATACGTAGAAGAGATATATAGACTATAACGCAGGTAAATTAAGAGAGCAGATCCGACGTTTAATCTGAATTCTTAGATGAAGCCCATTTATACTAGAAGAACTTACCAGCTCTAGAACTGGCACCCGCTCCACCTCTGGCACCTTGCTCCAATTCCGGCACCTATCCTATAGAGCGCTTGCGTGAACGAAGCTCAGATAAGGCAGTTAGAAGTAGATGCTAGGAGCAAGATGTGGATGCTAATATAGAAGGATAAGGCGTGTAATAAGCTTCGAGAACAAGGAGCTTTTATTACGTGACTAGACGAGAGACAGCTAATATAAGCTATAAGTAGCGGCTGTGGTGTACACCAAAAATGGTCCGCACCACTAGCCGTGGCGTACACCCAAAGTGGTCTATACTATTAGTAGTGGTGTACACCTAAAGTGGTCTATACCACGAGGCGTGGTCTATACTACTAGCAGTAGTGTACACCTAAAGTAGTCTACACTACGAGGCGTGGTTCACACTATCAGCTGTAGTGCATAATAAAAGTGGTCTATACCACGAGTTATGGTTTACACTAAAAGCTGTTTATACTAAAAGTTATTCACACTATCAGCAATACTCACCGGAAGTCTTATGGCTAATTGTAGTAGCGCCGACTTATTGACCATCTAAAAGATTTTGCGTAGGTCGAAGGAAAACCCTATTCGTAGCTGGGTAGAATACTTTAAATTTATCTAAGCGGAGGCTAACGCTCACGTATCATTTATTTAGCTAATAATCTATCTCTAATAAACTTAATCCGTCATCTAAATGGTCTCGCATAAGCCTTCGCAAATCATCTCGAATTTCCTGAAATCTAGACACTTCGGTGTCCGTTAGTAAGTTATTATAGTCGACCGGGTAAGGAGCCTTACCTATAATAAGCATTTCACCGCCCTTCTTCCTTTCCTTAGGCCCGCTTAGCATTTTTTTTACGAATACTAGCTTTGCTTCGCTAGGCCTAGGAACTTCGTCCATAAGCGTGTCTCTATCCTAATCTTCTCCTCCCTTTTCTATCGTTATAAGTATCGCGTCTAACTTATTCGATTTATACTCTCTTAACACTTCCGCTCGTAATATATTATCTAGATTTACCGTCGCCTTATAAGTAGAGACTCGCCGGTGCTAGCCCTAGTTTAAGGAGCTATACTTAATACGTCCGGACGCGTAGTAGATAGAGATGCGTAAGATCTAGACGAATTAGTAATATCGATCTCGAGATAACATTTACAGTTTACGTACGTAGCTGTCATCTAGTGCATCTTCCTTTAAGGCTTAATTTAAAATCTCTTGCGCCGGTGCCCTATCCTCTACCATCGTTAGCGGCTAATCTATTAATAACGACCTACGCATATACCGATGTTTTCTAATTACTAGACTAAGCGAATTCGCCGTGTGCGGGAGGTAAAGTCGTTATAGCCTCGGATTAGTTATCGTAGGTATGGTAATTAGGCGACTATTCCGAATCTCGAAGCGACTATAAGAACTCTTTTAAATTCCCTTAGAGGAGCGCTGGCCCTATGCGGACTAGTAAATAATGCTATACGGAAATCGCTCTAATTAGATCCGCTTTCGTACCTAGTAAGCCGCTAAAGTTTAGAGGTAAACGCTTTCTAAGGATTAACTAGTAAGTCTAGAGTCGTCTACTCGCCTTCCTAGTACGACGCTACTATAAACGGATAACTTTATAGGAAGGACTAAAAGCTGACCGACGGTATCCATAAGTTAATATACTATCCTAGGTCGACCTTTAATTTGCCATAGACGGTGAGGCTTATTTTAAAGCCGCCGCCGCCGGCCTTAGTGACTACTGCTCGTAGGATACGTCCCCGAAATACGTTATTCCGATATAAAGTGGTAAAGAGCTAAACTACGGATGTGAAGCCGAAGATCCTAGCCGAGATATAGAGATAGACCTAATTAACGAACGATTTAGAACTTAGATAGCGCTAGAGTATATACCTAATTAGGAACGCTAACGCTTAGTAGGTACGGAGGAAGAATTCGTACGAAAGCTTGCGTATAAAGCGTAAGGAGAGTATTATTAAGAAGTTAAGAGAAGATATACCCTACTAGTCTATAAGTGACGTGTCGGCGGAAGTGACTATATAACTTACGATGAGTAAATAAAGGTTCCCGGGCACGCGTAAAGAATACGTAGGGTCGTAATAGACCGCGGCGAATGTGTATAGCGCGACGAGTGCGAAAGATATTATCCCCGCGGAGCGATGGATCCGTCGGTAGTTAGATAGCGATAGACCTAATAAATCCGCTAAGAAGCTTAGGTGAAGACTAAAGAAAAGCGGCGCTATATTAATAATCGAAAGAGTTCCTACCCTATCTCCCGCTTCGTCGAAGGAGGTCACGCGAAAGGTGACGTAGAAGACGTTAAGTAAGATATATAAGAGCTAAAGTAGAACGTCGGCGGGACTCTACGGCCCTAAGAGACGGTGACGTCGCACGACTAATAGATAGGTGAGATACCTAGATATGGTAATATTAAGCGATTAGAGAACTTACTAGATAAACGGAAGACCTTTTATAAATATTAAAAGGAGGAAGACGCCGCCTGCGACGATAGCATAGATTTGAGTAATCTCTATAATAAACCGGTAATATAATAAGAACGTGTAAGGAAGGTTGGCGCGAATAACACGAGGAGGAGATAAAGTAACGAGGGTTAACTATATATTAAAGGGCACTAGGAGACATTAGAGGTGGCGACGAACTTAGGGTCTAAAATTAGCTGGTGGGAGAGTAGGGGGGAATGGCTCCATAGTATCCAGAACTAATTATAAGAGCATCTAGAACTGACTATAGAATGGAGTGCTTTGGTATCTATAATTGCTGCTGTGACATCCGGAAAGATAGACTCTAGACTATATTTAGGACCATAGCTTATTTGCGCTACGGATTTAGCGGTATTTCGGCTCATAACTATGCCTACACTATAATGTGAAATGGCCTAACGAATCGAGGATAGGATATAAAGTATGGAGTCGCATAGGAAGTTAATGAACTATACTCGAAGTAGGACCATTGCGGCTTACTACTCCACCGTATAAAATCTGCGCGATGAGACTTAGGTGATTAATACTAATAAGCCGAGGTTATCCTTCTTCTAATTATAGAGAAAAGCATACTTTAAAAGTTAGGGTTATCGTCATCTAGAGAGGGCTAAGTTTACTAACCTATAAAAGCTCTTCTACGGAAGTAGACGTAATCTTCGACGAGAACTCTTTAGCTATAGAGGACTAACGACGTAGATCGTTCGCTTTACCCCTCTTACGCCTTTCTAATAATTATATTATAACATCTTCGATAGCCTATACGTCCGGATGCCCCCTTTCGGTTTCGTTCGATATAACCGTATAGCGCTCCTATATACTAATTTTAACCTCACCGTCATTGTTTAAGAGGATAGATAAGTAGGTAATATTGCCGTGAACTAGGTCCTTAGACTTAAGGAACTTAATACCGCTTAGTACCTAGACTCGTTAATGCCGGCGTTTAGGTAAAATAGGCTAGAATCTTACCTATCCGACTATTACTGCTACGTAAGTCTCTTTTAGGTGAACGGGTGCCGCGATAACTTAGACTAGGGAAATTAGCACGTGTTTAAGAATAACGTAAAGTTCGGCTCCGAATTCGTAAGCCCCGGTATATTTAACGAAATACTCCCCTTAGACCCGAAGGTGCGTAGAGAGGTTGGCATTCCTACTTAAGCCGGAGAGCTTTCTTATCGCGACCACTTCCGAAGCTAGACGACTTTCTACTATTTTAGAACCCGTACGTTTCTTCTTCGCTACGGTAATAAGCCCACCGACCCTAAGGTCGTAGCCTTCGTCGTACGTCCGCTAAGGGGATTCTTCCTTTACCTTAAAAGACGCCTATCCGTTTAACTTACTAGTAGCGCCGTCTTTTCTAGACGTTCTATCGGCAGGAGTAGGTTAACTAGAAGGATGAAGACTACTCGGGGGAGATGACTCCGCCCTTCTAGTATTATGCCTAACGCTAGGCCTTGTAGAAGTTAAACGTTTTCGGTCCGCAGAGCTAGCGGTACGTCCATCGCCTTCTTTATCGGGGTATGCCCTATTCCTTTTTAATTTAGTAGCGGTATCGTTATAAGTATTCGACGAGTCTTAGGTATTTCTAGATAGTGAGGGATTGCCACTAGCTAATGGCACATTATTCGAAGCGAGTGAATGGGCTTAAGGATTTTTCAAATTAAGTTATATATACCGCTTAGCGGAGTGAGAAGCCATTCTAGATATCGCGCGACGGAATGTCGTTAGTAACTAAAACGAACGAAGAATAAGTAGGAGGTACGTAAAGTACGGAGAGGGAAAGTACGTAGTAAAGGGTATAGGGGACTTATTTAGGAGACGGTAGAAGATCGAAGGATATACCGTTCTATTTATAGGGTAGTAGAGAGCCATTTACTAATTAAGATGGCATCCACTTCTAGCGTCTTAGGTCGTTAGTTACGGCGGTGTGCCCATCTCTTACGAGGTATTAGCTACCCTAGTTCCCGGCTAGTTCGATCCTCCTTAGGCCTAGTTATAAAGTCTCGTTAATAATCCCTTTATACTGAAGCTTCCCTCCTATAGACGAAGGTGGTGATGCTGGCTATCTAACGATACTCTCGTAATATAACGTACCCGAGTATAAGATTAAGAAGAAAGCCTAGAGCGAGAGAAGTAGACTAAGTATAGAGGCTCGGCACGAATTAGGCTCGAGCATTTAGATTTCTCGAAGGGCGAACCTAACGTGCCCGATAGATCTAACGTAAAGAATTTAGTGTCGATTTTCGAAGGGGGAGGTTACTTTTAGTAAGAGAGCCGGCATCACGTGCCGGCCGTGATCGACCGCGAATAATTAGACCTTGCCACCCACTCCACCGGGATCTCTTCCACCGTTTTACTCGACAGCGCGTAGACCGAACGGCCTAAACTATAACTACCTTCGGGATTTCAGCTTAAATGTCTCTACGGTCGGCATCGGGTTTAAGCGGGGAGGGAGATAACCCCTCCCTAGCTTTAGTGGACCGTAGATCTCTACCTAGCTAGTATAATTGGCTAATCCTTAACTGAGTAGAATATCTCTCACTTATACCTCTAGATTTAAGCGACGATCTAAGGACCTACCTAATCGAGCAACTATCTAACGAGAAGAAACCTACCGACGGTGAAGTATACCGTAAGATCCGTTAATATTGCCTTAACCCGCTTACAGCGGCTCGATAGTAGGTATATCTAACGGAGAATAAGCAATAGGAGTTAAGGCGGCTGCTGCGAAGAGAAGATTACGTAGCGGCTTTCGATATTCTATTAGCATTTCCGGGTCTATAGCCGGACGGAATGCGGTTCGGCGTGACGAAGGCCATAATCGGTTTAAAATATAATAAGGTAGGCCAACCCTTCTTATATATTATGAGCTTACTAGACTATTAAGCCGTAGGAGATGTTTTATTACCTTAACTATATTAGGAGATTCTAGACCGGCTTAGTTCGACACGATAAGTACGATATATAGAAGGTGGACTATATTACGGTAAAGGCGCTAGAACTTAAAGCACCGGGTACGTCGACCTCTAATAGTATAATTTTATATCGTTAACTAAGAAAAGGGGAGATATTCAGCGCATTTAACTTAGACCGTCGCATAGAGATCTAGGCGAAGCTATAGGCGTAGGAGGGTCTTATCCCCACTCTTTAGACTTTCTTTAAAGACTTTAAGTATATTAAAGCCTGCGCCCATTAGGTGAAGAGCTTAGTAAAGGTGCCTTCTAGGGGAACTCTATATACGGTAATAGCGCGGAGCTTCTCCGAAATGAATTAGAAGAGAGGTAAATGCATTATCTAGGAAGCGGAATCGGCCTTTACTTTTAGATCTAGCACTACTTGAAACCGCGTGGCTCTACACTACCGATAAGTATTTCTCTACGTTATACGATACCTTCGTAAATTATTACTAGGCTCTACGAAGTTAGAGCCTAAACCGAGTAAGAGAAAGATCCGAACGACGAAGGATCTTAAGAGATCCGTACTATATAGACTAGCTGACTTAGCGGAGCGGCTAGGGTTTAAGTCGGAGAAGATTAGCGATTTAAAGGCGAATTACTCTAGTTATATAGACGGACGGTTACTATCCGGGCAATCGAAGCCTACGTACGTCGTCGACGGACCTAGAGAGTACTAGGAGAGAAGATATATATATCCCTTCGACCTAGCGTATAAGTAGAGTAAGGACTTTCTTTTCCTCGATAATATATATAATATAGATAAAAGCTAAGGGAGTAGTATCTAACCCGTTTTCGTAAGGAGGTCCGTTTATCTAGCTTACTTTAGTAGAAGGGTATCCTATTCAGAACCTAAATTAAATAATTAGGAAAGAGAAATCGGTAATTAAGAGTAAAAGCGAGACCTAACGCGAGAAGGTATAGATTAAATATACGCACCCCAAGAGCAACCAAACGCGGAGGACACGCGAGAGGATCGAGATATAAGCGGACGGCACAATTTTGCGGAGCAGCTGCGAGAGATAAGCCATCTATTTAAAAGTCCGCCCCGTTTATAGAGCGTTTAGGGGAATTAGGAACCTTAACCTATAGACGACGTCGAAGAGCTAGTAACGTATAACGGCGAGGGAGAACGGGGTTCGGTGGCGCCTTCTATAATTTCATTAAGTTTTTATTTAGACGAGATCCCTCCCGAAGAAGGCCTACTCGAGGAAAGGGTCCCGTTTAAGGAAACTCCTCTTCGGGTAATTAATTTAGCGCCTATAGAAGCTATAGAAAAGGACGAACCCCTTTAAGAATAGTTTAAATTCATCTTTCGCGATAGAGACGATTAGATTACGATAGAAGAATACTTTTTCGGTCTATCTCTTTCCTCTTCGGTGGAGCTTACGGCAGAAAAACACGTAAGGGAGGGACGATATCTATTCGACACGGCTCTTTAGTTATTACACCCCTCGGAATGCTTTAAAGCTGCTATGGCAAATGGCACGCACGTCGTTCTTCTATTCCTAGTAGGAAGAATCTGTATATCCTAGTAGCTCGCCGGATCTGCTTCCCAATTGGGTGATAACGCTAGATTATTCAACGGTAACATTAGAAAGAGAGTTGCCAACAATAATATCTCCACGGAAGATCAGGCACGAAAGAAACAAATTGTATAACCTGCTTTATATGCCTTCGCCTCCTTTGCTATGCGTCGGCAAGTCTATGTATAGCATAGATCCAAGGAATGGGTCTGTGGTTGCTATCTAGGTATAGCAACACGTAGAGCGGTTTAACCCACCGCTCTAAACACCAGATTCAGATGGGTCGCGGGTGAGACGAGGCAGTCCTTACGGTCTCGCAACGTCTTACGCCAATATTTAAACCATTTATTCGGGACGATTACCGCTACAGCTAAAACCCTACTCTCCTTATTCCGCGTTCCCAAGTTCGAAGCTTAATTAAGGCAGTCAATACTATATAGATCGTATCACTTCTTCTACCTCTTAAACTCGTTTATTAAAGTTTACGATTAGCGGGCCTAAGTCCTCTACTAGTCCCTTTAGGCGATTCTCTTCGGCAGCGAGCTTTCCTAATAACATTCCCTGCACCTCTAGTATACATTCTTTTATATCTAAAGCTTTTAAGACTTCCGGGTTTAAGGTAGACAGTTCGTCGAGGCGTTCGCGCCGCTTCGCCCAATTTTGGACGCGAAGCTCCTTACCTTATTGAATTTCCTCATCCTAATAGTACTTCCTACTCAGAGGTTGGGGCGGGAAGGGCCTCCACCATTGCCTCACTAACGATGACTTATACTGTGCTATCGCTAAAGGGCTAGCTGCGGGGCCGAAGTGGGCGCTAATTCAGCACTATACATCTTGCTAAGACTTTTCGCGCTATTAGCTATACTATCTTTCATTAATCCTCTAGTAACTTTCTTCCTATTTCACACCAGCGGCTATATAAAGGTCTACCATCTCATTCCAATTAATATAGCCCGCGGTCGAGTAAAGTCAAATATTAAGAATAATCGGCGGCAACCTCTAGAACCAAAGGATCCAGGTGAAGTATTTAGGGTTCGTACTTTAACTGTCTAAGCTAATTATCTATAGGAAAGCGGCCCCAAGGCGTTAAGAAACAGTAAACCCTTCGCAAAAGCCTACGTCTATAAGTAATACGATAGTCTCACAAGCAGTCCTTATCTAAAAGCAATCATATCTAGGGAGTACAGGCACCTCTATCCCCTCTAGCAAGTAATATCCCCGAGAGTAGAAAAGTATATGCCCTCTTTGCTTCTCTTACCATGTCGTCGTACTAACCTACTAGAGACACCACAGCGCCCGCAAACCCTCTATAAACTATCGACGTCTTCTCGAAAACGGAAACGAGGACAAGAAGAATAAGAAGCCGGATATCGCTCTTCTTAAACCCGAGAACAGCCTCCTTCGAAGCGACCACGAATATTACCTTCGAGCTATACTGTTAAGGAAAAAGTACATTAAGGGCCGGCCAGTAACACCAACGAAAACGGCCCTAATCCTCTCTAATATTAGATTTAGACTAGGAGGTGGCGTAAGGAATACTTCGAATAAGATAGCTAGGTTAGGGAAGATTTTAAAAGGGGTAAGTCTCCGGAAGAGTTCGAACAAAAGGATTAGTTACAGGAGCATTACGCCTCAATCTTGCTGCTAATAAGATGTAGCAATGCAACACAGTGTAAGATGCGCGATCATCGCTACGACTGGGGCCATAGTGCTACGGGAGGGATTAGATTGCCGAGGTCGTTATCAACAGGACTGGCCTGTACTGGGTTAGGACTTAGATTTGTCGCACCCTAACCCATATACTTAGGCGAATCGCTTGCGTTCGGGAGTTATAATTAAATATTACTATGGAGTAAGAAGTGAACGTAGGAGAAGGCGATGTAGATGCGACCCACAGAATTACTACCACGTGCGATTTGGTGCATATGACCTTCCGCCCCACTACGAACGCCTCGGGCACCAACGCTTAAAGGTTATTTAGCATCCTACTTTCGCCGCGCTCCTTTATTTCAACATCATTTCGTAGGTCGCCTACAGCACATACTATCGGAAAGGCGCAAAATCCCTTACTATTATAAACTTCAAATCCACGTCTTTCCGCTCTATACGCTACCGCCGTACCTCAGCGTATCCACCATCGCCTCTTTTAAATACGTCACAACCATTAAGGTGAGCAGGAGAAGAGGCCTTCTTCGCATTCTAAGACGTCTGCATATTTGCTCACACCCTCAAGGCAATAGACACTCTCGCCGTCGTGTTCTCCCTTTCGACGGAGCATCCCCAACCCAGCACCATCTTCAACAGACGTCGGATACGAACACTACTCCTTATCAAATGGCAACTCATATATTATAGCTTCCTCCACCTCGATCCGTGAATTCACGATTTCCCGCTCCGCTCGGTCGCGTGAGCAACGCATTTACGATCTCAGAACCTCATCGAACCTCCTTCACTTACGCATTTAAGAAGATTTCAACTAGACTTAAGGTGGTATTAGCGGGGTAGGGCACCTCTCTCAGAAATATCTAATTCTATAATACTCGCGATCATCCTAATACTCAGGGGTCATGGCTAAGGATGAAGTCACACCGGTGAACGATATTACACACGATGACTAGAAGCTCGAGGAGAAGGCATCAGCTTCGGTAGGACAATTCATAGCTTATAGGAATGGATTCTCTACTAAACGCAAATATAGTATAGAGCGGATCTCGTCCTAGACCCGAAAGAGACGACTAGGATAGACTTTAAGAGTGTAGACTCGGTAGTCTACGCTATCCTTATCAGGAAAGATGGTGGCGCGGGGGCTATCACCGGTGGTACGTTCGACAATATAGTAACAGGGCCGAAATAAGGGACTAGATATATTATTATTGTCCTCAAGTCCGGTAAGAGCTGCATGTTTTATGGCACCCCTTCAGTGCGATACTTTCGCCGCCGCCGGTGACGCGCGAATGCATTTTATTAATGCGACACTCAATTCCTTTAAGAGTTCAAGCGTTGCAGTCCATCCGAGAGATGGTTCTAACTATATGAAAATCGATGGTAACGGCACTCCAACCCATAAGCATATCATCTATAAGGCTAGACAGCTGGCTTAGTGTTGTTAGAAGAAGCTAAGGAGCTCTGCGATATTGAGGCCCAAAACAGATTCATCTAGTTGGTTGGCTAGTCGGCCCGGGATCACTTCCTGCTCTTTTTGCGATTTATCTTACTCTGATATTAATGAGTAGCCACTTATTCGGGATGGGACAGTTATACATACCTAGCGGTTGATTTCGGACCTAGGTATTTGTGTGTGGAACATTTGGGTCCATATCCTAACGTCGCTGGGCAGATCCCAGTAGATGGCTTTCCGGTATTTGGGCGTGCTTGTTCAGGGATGAGTCTTACTCTGCTTTGAATTAGTAATTGAAATACTCGAAGTAGAAGCGTCTTGCACACCTATGATATTGCAGTGCTGAGGTTTGTCAGGCGGACTAATCGACGCACTGATCGTATTGGCTCGGTATACTTCTTTTATAGTTGAATTAGCTTAGCTTCTATATAGGGTAAGTCATCTTACGTTACTCACTTAACTCACTCCCTAGATAGTTATTCTCTCTTTAATCTTAGTTAGCTATCTATCTTTAGATTCCTTTAAGCTAGATATAGGGATCTACTCGCCTTCGGTTAACTGATGATCCTCCGAACGGGTTAGAGGGTCTTGCGATAACGGCTCGACTACTCTAATTAGTCTTATCCATTACGGGTAGAAGATGGAGCGCACTTTCGATGCGAGGGCGTTTATTCGGAGGTTCGATCTCTGTAGAAGAGTTATAGTGTATCTCGAACTTATAATAGCCTAAGATTAGTTAACGGGCTGTATCTATATAGATAAAGTGAAACTGACTTTCTAGGAAAGGTCTTGTACTTGCTTGCCTTAGAGTCCTTGCTACTATATTCCTTATCTATTCTCGTGCGATCTAGCTAGAAGGAAGAGATTGGGCCTCCAAATACGCCCGGGCATTATCTATAAGCCAGCTGAATTACTCCTCGGCTAGTAAGACTAAACCGCTAAACGACAACGTATAGAAGATCAGAGTTTTACAATCTTACTTCTACAACCTAGGCCATCGTCCTTGCTCACCAATCTTATTATCATTTTTTGACAACTTCTTGATATTAATATTAATTCGTCGGACTAGTAAAGTTCCGTTATCCCGCACAAGCTGAGCGGTCGATTTAAGCCTTCTTTACACTGCTACTTATGTTACAAGGCTGTAAGCCTTACTATATACGCTTTTAAATATAGTATCATCGACATTTTATAATTAGAAGATCCTCTTACTCATTTCCTCCAGCTTTTAGTAAATACCTCGCGATATAGCTCGGATTCAAAAATGAAACTGAAAGTGGAATATAGGGCTATATAACCTCGGCGGTACTGCGTAGCGACGAAGGAACCTTTAAAGCCTAAGCGGGAAGACTGGTTGCCTAGTGAACTGCGGACGTCAGGAATTAGAAGCGAATTTGGTTATGCAGGATTCGGGACAGAGCAAAACGTGGTCTGGGAAACTCGCCAATCATTTATAGTCTTCCCCCCAAAATGCTAAGCTACCCTAGGCGGCTATCGGGTTGGCGTTAGTTTAGAATCCACATTCATCCACTATAGCGGGACCATCGACTGACGATCTTATTCATTAACGAGAGAACGTACTATCCGGATGTCTAAGCAATGGACTACTGTACCATTTTCACTTCCTCCACCGATTTAGATACTCAATCTAGGTCACTGGGTTCTTACATTATAATAGCACGGTTTGCTTAGCTATTATTAGTATTAAGAGGAGAATGGAATATATGTAGTACGCGTCGGAGATGTCCAGGGGGAAAGGGGATAGATTGAGCTCTCAGGACGTCTATATATATATTCCTTCCCAGCTCTACTTTGAAACCCGTTATTGCGCAACTCTCCTGGCTCACAATTCTTATCTTGCCACTGCTAGGTCGAAATAGTACCACGTAAACACGACTCATTATCCTTTAACGGTTATAACATCTTCTATAAAACTCTTTCCTAAACATCCGTCCTATACCTACGATTATGGCGCCAACGGATATTATTTAGAAGCTCCCTATCTCTTTAGGGCCGCAAACACCCCTAAGTAGTCCTAAATTACCCGTATATAAGTAGACGCTCAGTTCGGGACATATCTAATTATTTATGGACTTATTAAAAGCTACCTAAGCTATCCAGAGCGCCCCGGCTACTATAGGAGACATTCAGCCGGCAAACGCTGGAGAGAAATCCGGAGATAAGAAAGATTCACGAGCGAGAGCCTCGAAGATCGACTTTAAGACGGTTAACGAAGTGTACGTCCCCTACGAAGTGTAAGGCTAAAAAGCTAAGATTACTGCCCCGCAGCTGGAATGAGAAGGAGTATAAGTATAAGGTCGTTAAATCTACAATGTTATCGGGAGAAGTAGACGAGCTAGACGAGTATATATTCGTACTTCGTGTGAGAATTAGTAAGTATGTCGACCTCTATATAACTCGTTACTAACGATATTACACTTTAGATAAGAAGACTACGGACCCGACGTTCTTCGTCGATATTAAGTCGGAAGGGTTGCGTAATATCCTGAGGACGGTCCTACGAGACGTTAACGGAATCTACCTAAGAGAAGATAAACCTATAGTATAAGTATCCCTATTACTTAAGAGCTCGAAGCTACGAACTAGCTACTAACCTTAACTAGGTCGAGTAGAGCTTATTATATAACCGCCTTACGGAATTAGAAGAGTACTAATACGATCCTTTATACCTAGAATACTTTAACCTACTAGTCGACTTCGTGAAGACGACCTATACCTCTATAACTAAACGCCTTACCGCGCTTCTTAAGGGCTACGAAATCACCTACGATCTGCTCTAGGCACTTTTTAAACCTAATATAGTAGTTTACACTACCTATTTTAGTACGGGTAAGCCGAGATATATTAAGTATTATTTCGGCGAGGAGAGGACGATAGATAACGGTGTGGAATACTTTCACCTGGAGTGCCACTACGTCGATTTCGATGGTAAAGCGTTCGGGGAGACCCTAATCGAGCTTGCCATTTTAAAGTTCCGCGGAATAAAGAGGATCGACTCTCTTAACACCTTTCCTCTCGAATACTATTCGAATAAGGATAAGGTAAAGGCCCATCTTATCTAATATAGTCGAAAATTTATATCCTTAATAGGCGTCCACCATCGTTAGTATCGAGGCGATGCTTTCTACGTGCGTAAGGGACGGCCGATTAAAGTGCTAGTTAATAGCCGGATTATAATCGATGTAGTCTATTTCTAAGAAGCTAACCCGAACTACACTAGACCTCGTATTAGTGAATCGGGTAAGCGAGATTTAACGGATATTGGCGGAATCTTTTTTTAGAGCGATAGTGATTTAGCGAACCGATCTAACTAAGTTAAGAGTAATGGCAAAGACCCTGCTGAGATGAAGGAAGATAACTTAATCCTCTACAGCCCGACTATACCAGGCTTCAGTTACGGCAATAAATTATAGGGTCAGCCGAATTCTCTTATTGCTTACTGCCGAGAAGCAACGTAAGGCTGATACGTTATATAGCTGAGTTTGCGGTTGCCGACATTAAGGATATTAATTAGAATCCCGCGGCTTTCGCTTAACTTGCGATCCCTACTAAGTAAAAGGAAGTTATCTAGGCACTGGCCGAAGCTCATATAGGCCGAGAGACTAAGTATACGTTCGATAACTTTATAGTGGGGAAAGGGCTAGGCTTAATCATTCTTTTGCAGTATGGCCTCTAACCTTAATTCTCTAATTTCACCGTGCTAATCCTATAGTCAGTGGACTCACGGGCGTCGGTAAGACTATAATAGCCGAGGGAATATCTGAACATCTTCGAAGACCACTCTATTCGGTATGTCTTACCATTAATAGACAAGACTGCTATTAATGCTGACTTAGCAGATCTCCGCTGGGGAGCTAGGCATATCTATAGAGAAGCTTAAAGCGCAGTTGCCCCTAATCTTTCAGCGCGCTGATAAATAGAACGCCGTGCTCCTTCTTAATAAAGCCGACATATTTCTAGAGTAACGCTCCCTCTATGACGTCCACCGCAATGCCCTCGTCTCTATATTCTTACGAGAACTAGAGTATTATCAAGGGATCATATTCCTCACCACTAATAGGGTCACCCAGATTAACGATGCCATCGCGAGCAGAATACACCTTCCGTTAAAGTATGAATCGCTGGGCCTAGCTGCCAGAAGGGGCATCTGGGAGAGCTTCCTAAAAAAGGCTATCACCAAAAAAGGAGGGGCATATTACAGTCGTAAGGACCTTGACTTTCTTACAGAAAAAGACCTTAACGGTCGCTAGGTAAGTGTTTAGACGGATAGTTCGTAGGAGTCTCATGCTGACTAATTATATATTTCAGATTAAGAACATTATATCTACTGCTCACGCTCTAGCATCTCGAAAGGGAATTCGGGTAGCTATCTCTTATCTCGAGGTCGCTATCGACGCCGGCAAGGACTTCGAATGTAACTTTAAAGGGGCAGGTTAAGTGGGCAATATGCAATCCTATGTGTAGCTATGTCATGTCACTTTACTACACACGAGATTTTCAACTTATATGCTCACGTTCTTTTTCGGGATGGAAATAGAAATTGGATAATAGAACGAAGAGAATAGTTAATTAAGTTAACTAGAGTCACAACTTAAAGTAATATTAAACGACCTTTATATATATAGCCCGTTAACAGTTCACTATCTAAAGCCTTTATAGCACGTTCTATGTCCTTCTCTTCTGCTAAATCACGAGCTGTTCGTCCGGTACTATCGACCGCGGATACCAATGCGCCCCCATCGACCAAGAGCTTAATCGCTTCCCCATATCCTAGTTAAGCGGAAAGATGTAATAGCGTACGGCCGAGTCTGTCCCCCGAGGAAGCTTCAGCTCCCTAGCCGATCAATAAATTTATTATCTTTTAATTACCTCTTACGGTAGCCAGATGTAATGCGGTATTGCCTCTATGATCTAGCGTAGATATGACCGCTCCTCTACTTAATAGCAATGCTACCATTTACGGAGACCCGTTCTCCACTACTAAGTGAAGTAATGTTTATCCCTTCTCATCCGTAGTCGACGTATCTACTCCTCGCGAAATAAGCTCCTCCGCCACGTTCTTATATCCACCCACTAATGCCTAACATAGTACCGTTCGTTAATACCTATCCTACTCTAACACTGAGGCGCCACGTTCTAATAGTAGCTATATAACCCCTCGGTGACCTTAAAGCGCAGCTTATAGAAGGGGCGTCGAGTTAAGTGGATCTCTTAGAGGGTGCTAGATGCCTGCTTCCAATAAGCGCGTGACTTCATCTATATTTCCTTCCGCGGCAGCTCTTGTAAGGCCAATCTCATCATCTAAACTGATAATCGACGTTTAGCAAGTTGGACAACGGCTAGTCTGGGAAATAGATTTCGCCAAACAGGCCTCGTGTGTCCAGTGAGGTGATTCACACCGTAGTGACACCACTTTATTCTAACCTCCTAGCCTGGTTCGGAGTTCAAGTTATCGACACTGCTCGCAGGCCTCTAACAGACTCAGTTGTCTAGCGGTCCATATCTAAAGCCGGACATGCATCAGATAAATAGAGAGTTCGTCGACCCTTTTCTTAAGATAGGAATCCCCGCTACCACTTCCCATGGTGGCTACTAGGAAGCAAGAGCTTCGTATGGCGTAGTCACGTGATCGGTATCTATAAAGAGTGGCTTCGCCTAAACTGCCTAGATCCGTACTACTGTCAACAAATGCAGGGTTAATTATTAAGACACTTTCGCTTTATTAAAGGCCAGCATACTTAACGGGTCACGCTTTTCAGCTTTTATTAACAGCTTCTTACGAGGTAGACCTTTTACGCTAAAGAAGAGCAGTAAGCCTAACTAGCGCCAGCCAAACCCCTCTCTCCAAGGATAGGTTATTCACTGCTGGGCTATATTCTGAGTTGGACTAGCCAGAAGATGTATATCGTATATCCATTTTGCGAGCTTCTACACAGCCACGGCTACCCACGTGAAGGTTTCTCTACCCGAAGATCAGATTACTCTCCAGGAGGCTCATATCGTGTCGTTTCCCCCTTCGAGACGGGAAGCGAAGCATTCCATTTACATTTTGAGATTGAAAAGAGGCGAAAAACATATAATACTATCGGAATAAATATGCGCGATGAATAGGAAATAGATGAAGACAGCCGGGAAGTCGGAAGCCTAGCAGACCAGTTCCAAAACCTGGAATTTGAGGATAGTGTAGTTAACGAGGTGTTAAGAGAGGAAGCTTAATGGCTTATATCCTTCTCTATTAGTAACGACGTCCTAGAGCTAAAACGTTTCTTCAAAAGTGCAAAATCATCGCTGCAACAACTCGTGTCCTACACTGATGAAACAGGCAATACAGCCCTAACCAATACTGCCATGGAAGGACACGAGGATATCTTGGACTTATTGGTAACCCACGGCTCTAATATCAATCACTAGAATCATGAAGGCCGAACAGCTCTGATGGAAGCAGTGATCTACGGACGGCTCTACAGCGTCCAATTTCTTCTCTCCAAACATGCTAATCGATCCTTGACCGACATCTACGCCAACGACGCCTTAAAGCTGAGTCGCAATTCTAACAATGGCTACGGAGTCCTAAAAATAGCCCTCAATAAAGTCATCATCACTACTCTCCTCAAAGTACCACCCAGAGGCGCCTTGATCCGTCCGACTACACATGCTCCAACATCCAGTGGTCCTCATTATGGTGCCTTTCACGGAGACG
>JAABUP010005002.1_pt1 | contig 20900 bp, 22 predicted proteins | sample 5559201 | NCBI WGS metagenome assembly JAABUP01 (sample SAMN10711887, study PRJNA513373) | rock metagenome | isolation source: Antarctica rocks | place: Antarctica
TCATAAAGTATTTCAGATTTTTGTGATTTGTACAAATCTGAAAACTTGACACACTTCTCAATTCTGCATCTCACTCTTTCAAGCATTGTATGATGATCAGCATCTCTTTATCATAAATCTCATAATTGCATTCTGCAGATACATTCTTCTTTAAATAGTAGGCACAGAGTCTTCACACATTGTTCATTAACTGTAACAGAATTTCATCTATGCATCAATCTGAGGAATCTGTTTTCATCACAGTTGTACATGTATGATCAAACAGAATTAAAATCAGCACTGAAATGAACATAGTCTTTAGCTTCTTAAAATCTTGATCAGCTTTCTCAGTTCACTTAAAAAATGTGTTCTTTTGTATGAGAGTCATCATTGACATAATCAGATTAGAAAAGTTCTTAATAAACTTTCAATAAAAGTTTGCAAAGTCTATGAAACTCTGTACTCTCTTTACTGATTTAAAGGCTTGTCAGTTCATAATTGTCTTTACTTTCTGATGGTTCATTTGTATGCTCTTTTCAACTTTCAGAATGAACTCTAGGTACTTGATTGACTTAACTTTAAACTTACATTTATCAATGTCAATCTGTAAGCCAACTTCTCAAAGTCATAGTAGTACTCTTTGTATGTAATTCTGATGCTGATGCAAAGACTCATCAGTGAAGATAAGAATATCATTCACATAGACTGAACAAAACTCATCTAGAAAGTTGTGCAAGACTCAGTTAATATATCTCTGAAATGTGCTTAAGACATTGACTAGCTCAAAAGAAGTCATCATTCATTCATACAACTCATACCTCATACAAAATGCCATCTTTCATTCATTCTCTGCAGCAATCTGAATCTTGTGAAATGTCACTATGACATTCAACTTAATGTATCATTGAGCTTGTCTGATGTTCTGCAGAGTCTCATATATTAATGAAAGAAGATAATGATTCTTCTGAGTGATTCAGTTCAAGACACAGTAGTTCACACAGAATCAAAGTTCATCTTCTGACTTTCATATGAATAAAACAGATGCTGCAGCAAATGAGTTACTAACTTGTATGAACTGCTTATTCAAAAGTTCTGTTAATGTCTTGTGCAACACTAGTAGCTTCTCTTTCATCATGTTGTATAGAGAATCTCAGAGTACTTTTGACTCTTTCTCATCTATCTCTTTTAATTTGATTCAGTGATCTGTGTCTTCTCCTCTTAAGGAAGGCAATTTCTCAGTCATCATATGATCAAACACATTTAAAAACTCATGATAATGATCAAAGAGTATAGTCCTCAGATCAGTCTTCTTCTGTGAGGTTAAGACTTTTTTGATATTGATCATGCTGACTGAGAACACCTCAATCTTCTTTCATTTTTCATTTTTCTTCTGTACAAGATTTGTAAAGAATGTAGCTGACATCATAACATGATTGAACTCACTCTCAGCAGAAGCTTTTCTGTTTTATATGATAGTTTCTGTAAATTCAATCATAAGAAAGACTCTGTCTGCATTCAATATGATCTTGTTCTGCTTCATTCATGATAGATCTAGTATAAGATCATAGAATGCTAACTTAAAGACAATATAAAAGAATGCCCTTAACTTCTGATGTTCATCAATATGAATTTGTACAACAGCTATTTCATTTACTGATGAACCTGAAGGTTCATTAAACTCTGTAATCATACAAGATCTTATCTTTATACACTGTAGATTGTAATTTCTAGCAAAGTGAGAAGTGATCATTTCATAGAACAGGCATTTTGTGTTGTATAAGATATGTGCATATGACTTCTTATTGACTAATGTTGACATAGTGAAGAAAGCACTGTTCATCTGATTCTCAAACTTCTTTTAGCTTTTATCACATCTTGTATGCTTTCAGCTGTGACTTCTGCTAAAAGCTACTCTTTTTCTGAGTTCTTCTCTTCTTCTGTTGACTTCTTCACAGTCTCAGCAGTGACAACATTGATAACACAAGATTATACAGCAGACAAAAGTTTGCAGTTCTTAATGAAGTGACTGTTGTTTTCACAGTGCATGCATAGTCATTTCATACAACATTTCATCACTTTCTTCTCTGACATTCATTGTGCTCTGCATCTCTCTTCAGTTTCTGTAGCTGTAACAAGAATGTGCTCAATGAGTTCTCAGATCATGTTGTCTGTGTGAGACTGTTGTGTGATAATAGTAGTTGTCATACAACACTCTTGAGCAACAGTCTTTTGAATTGAGTTTAAGTTGTGACTGACTCACTGTAGCAAGATAATGTACTCATCATATGACACAGAAATTGAGGTGACAATCAGAGCTTGTGTGAGTGTTGCATCAAGACTGTTACTAAGAAATGTTTTCTTAACAGCATCATCTCATTTCAAGCCTTCTGCTTTTAACAGTGTTCATTTAAAGGTGGTCAGGTGTTTAGTGAATGATTTTTCTTTCTGTTTTAAAGCTTTTAAGATACAAGTCGCTCTCTTCTTCAATTCTGAGTCATTGTACACATATTGAAGCTGATTGATCAGCTTCTCAATGATCATATGATTTAAAACTTTGTTTAACTTAATATGAGCCACAATTCAAGATGTGACCTGACTTAAAGCCAACCCTTCAAGCTGACTGTTTAAGTATCAGAACTGCACACTGACATTGTCATCTGACATGTTCACATTCAATTTAGCAACAATTTGTTGTAGTCAAGATCTGAATTTCACTCTCTTTCTTTCAAATCTGAGTGAATCAGAAAGACACTGTTTTGAATGTCAATTCACACTCATTGCTGCAATAAGCTGCTTTAAAGTGAGACTGTTCATACAATTGACAGATTCATGAGAAGAAGATGATGTTGCAACAGCTGATGTTGAGATAGCTGTATTTACTGATATAGCTGATGTGAGATTGTCTCAATTCATCATAAAGATGTAAAGAAGATTCATACAAATCTTCATGTTTTGCATGTTCTCTTTTGTATGACTCTTTATGCTGTGTAGTTCTGTCATAAGTATTTGCACTAAAAAAAAAATCTTCTCAGCAATGATCTTCACTTCATCTGTCATAGGGGTTTCTGTGCTCATTCTGCACTGATTTCAACAATCATACAGCAAGGCCTTTAGTGTAGGCCAGGTTTAGATGAGAATAGTATTTTAATGTCACAGGTTTGCAATGAGATCAATGCTCAATTGATAATTTCTAAATACAAGAAGAATACTATGAAGAAAAAAGAAGAGCTTCATACAAAAGTGAAAAGATAATGTGCTTTAATTTTAGGGTCTTAGTAAGCAACTAGATCATAAGACCTTAGTATGAGTTCAACTCATGACATCATCATTGTATTCAATCATTTTAAAGATGATTAATATATGCTTAAAGATGTTGTTTTAGTGTCTGATTTTAACATTCAGTTTAACTGTGTATCTGCAGATAAAATACTGTGCTCAGCTTTCTCTGTACTTATAAATAAAAGCATAATGAGAATTAAAACTTAGCTGTAAACACAGTTTTTTTTATCAGAAACTATAAACTGTGAAAAGTTATGATCTCATTATATATTGATTATAAAGACATCTGTAAGTTTCACAGTGTTAATGATCTTCTGCATAGATATATATTGTGTTATCTTTATAAATCAATCTATCATAATTAAAATCAAGTTATAAACTTAATCTCACTAATTATACAGTAGAAGATCAGTGATGAAGTTCATTATCAGCTCACATTAAGATTTTATTAATTACAGCAGTAAGTATAACTTCTTATAAAGCTTATATCTTATAGATTAAATTCTCTGACATATTATACATACATGAATGTATTTCTTTATTTTCTTAATCATTGTAAATTAATAATATTTGTGCTTTATAAGCTTAAGCTATCATGAGTTAAACTCATACTAAAGGTCTTATGATCTAGTTACTGACTAAGACTTTAAGACTAAAGCACTTACCTTCTTGTCTTTGTATGAAGCTTTTCTTTTCTTCTTCATAGTATTCTTCTTGTATTTAGACATTATCAATTGAGCATTGATCTCATTGCAAATCTGTGACATTAAAATACTATTCTCATTTAAATCTGACTTACACTGAAGGTCTTGCTGTACAATTGTTAAAATCAGTGCAGAATGAGTGCAGAAACCTTTATGACAGATGAAGTAAAGATTGTTGCTGATGAGATTTCTTCTTGAGCTCAAATATTTATAACAAAACTACACAGCATAAAGAGTCATACAGAAGAGAACATGCAGAACATGAAGGCTCATAAGAATCTTCTTTACATCTTTGTGATGAATCAAGACAATCTCACATCAACTACATCAGCTGTTGTAACATTATCTTCTTCTCAAGAATCAGTCAATTGTACAAACAGTCTCATTTTAAAGCAGCTCATTGTAGCAATAAGTGTAAATTGACACTCAAAGCAATGTCTTTCTGACCCACTCAGATTGAAGAAAAAAGAGTGAAATTCAGACCTTAACTACAACAAATTGTTGCTAAATTGAATGTGAACATGTCAAACAACAATGTCAGTGTGCAGTTCTGATACTTACACAGTCAGCTGAAAGAATTGACTTTAAGTCAAGTCACATCTTAAATTGTGATCTGTATCAAGTCAAATAAAGCCTCAAATTACACAATCATTGAAGAGCTGATCAACCAACTTCAACATGTGTACAACAACTCAGAATCAAAAGAGAGAGCAACTCATATCTTAAAAGCATTAAAACAGAAAGAAAAGTCATTTGTAAGACATCTGATCACCTTTGAACAGACATTGCTGAAAGCAAAAGGCTTAAAATAAGATGATACTGTTAAGAAGACATTTCTCAGTAACAGTTTAAATGTAACACTCACACAAGCACTGATTGCAACATCAATCTCTGTGTTGTATGATGAGTACATTACTCTACTGCAGCAAGTCAGTTACAATTTAAAGTCAATTCAGAAGGCTGTTACTCAAGAGTGTCATATGATGTTCACTATCATCACTCAACAGTTTTACACAGACTTCATAAACTGAGAATCTACTAAGCATGTCAATGTGACAGCAGCAGAGACTGAGAAGAAACACAAAGCACAATGAGTGTCAGAGAAGAAAGTGACAGAGTGTTGTACAAAATGACTGTGCATGCAATGTGAAGAAAGTGAACATTTTGTTAAAGAGTGCAAACTTCTATCAACTGTACAATCTTAAATCATCAATGTCACTGCAGCTGAAATCATGAAGAAGACAACAGAGACAGATAAGAACTCAGAAAAAGAGTAGCTTCTAGTGAAAGTCACAGCTGAGAGTGTACAGAATGTGATAAGAGCTGAAAGAAGTTTGAAAAACAGATGAACAGTGTTCTCTTCACTATGTCAATGTTAGTCAATAAAAAGTCATATGCACATACCTTATACAACACAGGGTGTCTGTTCTATGAAATGATTACTTCTTACTTTGCTAAAAATCACAATCTACAGTGCATGAAGATAAGACCTTGTATGATTACAAAATTTGATGAATCTTCAGATTCATTAATAAATGAAGTAGCTGTTGTATAGATTAATATTAACAGACATCAGAAGTTAAGAACATTCTTTTATATTGTTTCTAAGTTAGCATTCTACAATCTTATATTGAGTTTATCATGAATGAAGCAGAATGAGGTTATATTGAATGCAGACAGAGTTTTTCTTATGATTGAATTCACAGAAACTGTTGTATGAAACAGAAAAGCTTTGACTAAAGACAAGTTCAATTATATCATGATGTTGACTACATTCTTTTCAAATCTCATACAGAAGAAAAAAGAGAAACAGAAGAAGATTGAGGTGTTCTTGACTAGCATGATTGATATCAAAAAAGCCTTGACCTCACAGAAGAAGATAGACTTAAGAACTATACTTCTCAGTTATTATCATGAGTTATTAAATGTGTTTAATCATACAATGACTAAGAAGTTGCCTCTCTTAAGGAAAGAAGATACAGATCATCAGATTGAATTAAAAGAGATGAATGAAAAAGAGTCAAAAGTACCCTGAGGTTCTTTATACAACATGATGAGAGAGAAGCTACTAGTGTTGCATAAGACATTAACAGAACTTTTAAATAAGCAGTTTATACAAGTCAGTAACTCATCTGCTGCAGCATCTGTTTTATTCATACAGAAGTCAGAAGGTGAACTTCAGTTCTGTGTGAATTACTGTGACTTGAATCAAATCACTTAAAAGAATCATTACTCTCTTTCATTGATATATGAGACTCTGTGAAACATTGAACAAGCTCAATGATACATTAAGTTGAATGTCATAGCAGCATTTCACAAGATTTGAATTGCTGCAGAGAACAAATGAAAGATGACATTTCATATGAGATATGAATTGTATAAATGAATGATGACTTCTTTTGAGCTAGTCAATGTCTCAAACACATTTCAAAGATATATTAACTGAGTCTTGTGAGACTTTTTAGATGAGTTTTGTTCAGTCTATGTGAATGATATTCTTATTTTCACTGATGAGTTTTTGCATCAGCATCAAAATTACATACAAAGAATACTACTATGGCTTTAAGAAGTTGGCTTACAGATTGACATTGACAAATGTGAGTTTTAAGTCAAGTCAATCAAGTATTTAAAATTTGTTCTGAAAGTTGAAAAGAGTGTACAAATGAACCCTCAAAAGATGAAGACAATCATAAACTGACAAGCCTTTAAATCAGTAAAGAAAGTACAGAGTTTCATGAACTTTGCAAACTTTTACTGAAAGTTTATCAAGAACTTTTCTAATTCGATTATGTCAATAATGACTCTCATACAAAAGAACACACTCTTTAAGTAAACTGAAAAAGCTGATCAAGGTTTTAAGAAGCTAAAGACTATGTTCATTTCAGTGTTGATTTTAATTCTGTTTAATCATATATGTATGACTGTGATGAAAACAAATTTCTCAAATTGATGCATAGATGAAATTCTGTTGCAGTTGATGAATGATGTGTGAAGATTCTGTGTCTATTATTTAAAGAAGAATGCATCTGCAAAGTGCAACTATAAAATTTATGATAAAGAGATGCTGATCATCATACAATGTTTGAAAGAGTGAGACACAGAATTGAGAAGTTTGTCAAGTTTTCAGATTCATACAGATCACAAGAACCTGAAATACTTTATGACAGTTAAAAAGCTTACAGAGCAACAAATGAGGTGATTTCTTATACTGTTATGATACAACTTCTTCATACTATACTTGTCAGAAAATTAAAATGAGAGAGCAGATGCTCTGTCAAGACATAAGCAAGATATGTTAACAGATCTCTCAGATAATAAAGTACAGCATTGTATGATGCAGATGCTAGACCTCAAAATAATGAGCAAGTCTATACAGACTGCCTCAATGACAGTAGTGAATATATTAATACCTGTACTCATACAAGATCAGAACCTGTTCAGTGAAGTCACAGATCTTAAGCAAATGTAAGTAAATGCTGAGACAAGAGACAAGTCATACAAGAAGCTGTGTCAAGCAATTCAGAAACAACAGAGGTTATTTTTCACTGTTTTAAAAGTGAGAATATTCATAACAAAATGCTTCTTGAGCAATGAAGAAAAGCTACTCTTTTGTGAAAGACACTGAGTGTTGTTCTCAGAATCTCTTTGTATAAAACTGATTCAGTATACACATGACTCAACAATGACTGAACACTCAAAAAGAAATGTAACTGATGTTCTTTTATAATAACAGTTCTTTTGACCTGAGATGCTACAGAATGTCTGTACATTCTGTCAAAATTGTGACAAATGCTGTATGAACAACAGCTGAAAAGATCACTGACAAGACTTCTTGAAGCCTTTATCTGTATTGAAGCAAATTTGATGAAAGATATTCATTGACTTTGTAGTAGATTTACTGTCAAGTGAGAATTGTATGAACCTTCTGATAATTACAAATTGTTTTAGCAAGAAAGTAATACTGAAATTGTGCAAGAATATGACTGCAGAATGAGTGACTGAGACATTTGTACAATGTTTCTATTGAGCTCATGAGCTTTTTATCACAATAGTCTCAATTTGAGACACTCAGTTTGTGAGCAGTCTATGAAAGAAAGTCTGTCAACTTTTAAAGATTGTACAAAGAGTGTTCACAGCATATCACCTGAAAACTGACAGAACAACTGAGCAAATGAATCAGAATGTTGAGCTGTACATTTATACATTCTTTAATTATAGTCAGAACAACTGAGCAAGCCTGCTTCTTATGACTGAGCTAGTTATAAACAATCATAACTTTGTCTCAACAGAGGTGAGCCTCTTTTTCTTGTCTTACAGATATCACATGAAGCCTCTACAACTATTTGAGAAGTTAAAGCCTGTATAATCTGTGAGAAGTTCAGTACAGAAAGCTGCTCAAATTGTACAGAAGATGAAAGAAGTCACAGAGTGAGCACAGATGACTATAACTGTCACTCAGCAGATACAAAAGAAGACAGTGAATTGAAAGAGACAGCAGTCATACAACTTCAAGAAAGAAGACAAGATCTGACTAAATCTAAAGAACATACATACAAATCACTCATACAAGAAGTTTGATGTGAAGAATGTCAAGTACATCATTGTTAAGAAGATTAGCTCACATTTCTTCTGTCTGAACACACTGTTGAGTATTCATAATGTGTTTCACTCAGTCATGCTTCAGTCAGCAGTCATGAATGCTCTTTCTTCTCAGTGTATGACAGATCTGCAACTCTCACTGCAAATAGTGAATGATGAAGAAGAATTTGAGATAGACAAAATTTTGAAAAAGAAGCTCATATGACAAAGAGAAGAATTTAAGAAGAAGTACTTGATAAAATGAATTGATTATATCTGATCTACATAAGAATCAGCCTCAGTTCTGCAGAATACAGTGACAATGAACTGATGAGAGTTAATGTAACTTAAGGTTACTAGATCTTAATTGTATGAGTTGACATCATCAGCCTACACATGATTCAACAACAACTGTGTGTACACATAGAAAGGTCTTCAAAGACCTTGTCAATAATGAGTGAAAGCTTAAAGAAAAGCATTATGTCAGAGAAGACTGAGGTGCTTTACATGTGTGAGGTGATTGTACAGAGTTCATGATTTAGTGTTGAATTTATTTGGTTTATTCCTATACTAATGTTGCCTTCTTGATTTTGCCAAAGCTACTTATTCTGAGCATCACATAGAGATGAGACAGATAGTTCAGATGTTGTACACAGCTCATACAAATAAGCCTAGATCTAGATGTTATGACAGAGAAAAAGAGATTGTATGTACCTAAGGGTTGAGATTGATAACAATGACCCTCACTGACAGTGGTGTCAATGTAATCTGTTGTTGTTGAGAAACTCACTCACTCTCACTGACCTCATTGTTGTCATCATTGTCATTCAAGATGACAATGACAACATCATTGTTGCATACAAAGCAGTGAGCAGCGTGATCACGCCACTTACAGTTGCTGCAACATCTTTTGAAATGCTCTGATGTACAACGACATTTTGAAAAGAATGTCATACTGCGTTTCTGACAGTCTGTACAACTGTCAGAAACCAACACACCACTTCTCTGAATAAGGATTGCATTTATGTGCTCTTGATTCGAAGATTCAGACTTGCCCACATCTGCGATATCTTTTCAAATCCTCCTCCGACTGCCTAGCCCAGATGCCCCACCTTACTCGCATTCTTCATCGACCCCTACTTAGGCCCCTCATTACTCGAGCATTACCTTGTAAAGATCGTCTTCCGATACAAATTCTACGCTGCTTCGGTTCCAGCCAGTCTAGCATCCACCACAATCTGCCACAAACAATGTCCACGAATTCAACCTCGCCGTATGAGCACTTCTTCCACTACACGAGCGGCCGCTGGCTATGGGATGAAGAGAGCCAGCTACGTGAGCGATTCCTCGTTTTCAATGTGCAAGAGCTCCAGCGCATCGCAGCCGAAAGCGTTGGGGCGCAATCCTGCGTATCCATAACCAAACTCGCTGAAGGCGGATACAACAAGGTGTTCCGGCTGGTCATGGACAACGGCTCTGTTGCGATTGCACGTATTCCGAATCCGAACGCTGGCCCTGCCCATAAGACGACTGCTTCTGAAGTTGCAACCATGGATTTTGTGAGATTTCTCTATCATTGATATCGCAAAAGGATATTGACTAACACTGTACCTTTGTCTAGGCTAGAACCGTACTCAATATCCCCGTTCCAAAAGTTTACGCTTGGAGCGCAGCAGCAAACAATTCTGTAGAAGCCGAGTATATCATAATGGAGGAGGCACCAGGGACACAGCTAGAGGACGTCTGGGACCGCAAAACAATTTCTGACAAAACGAATATCGTCAAGGGCTTAGTTGAAATTGAGAAGAAGCTACTCTCGGTGTCTTTCACGCGGTTTGTATTTCGTGGGGGAAAATGGTATCAAAGAATGGCGCTAATCTTAGACTAGGTATGGCAATATTTACTTCGCAAGCGATGCATTTCCAGGCTGTGAAGCAGCTAAGGTTGTGGGCGATATTCCTGCAGAATTGAAAAGAGTTGTGGAAGAGCGTTTCACCATCGGACCAGTTGTTGACAGAGATTTTTGGAATGGAAAGCGTGTGTCGATGGCCATTGACCGAGGTCCTTGTAAGTTCAACCCGTTTGCATTTAAATATGACTATAGTATGCTAATGCCAATATGTAGGGGAAAGCCCACAGGATTATCTGACAGCGATAGCTAATCGGGAGATTGCTTGGATAAGTAGCTTTGCTGTTCCAAAATCGCCAAAAGATATATTTGCCACATCTGAAGCTCAGAATTCGCCCAGTGCTCACATTTCACTCTACAAAATGTTCTTACGTATTATACCATACCTTTTCCCCAAAAACAAGAAGCTTTCCGGCTCCACCCTTTGGCATTGGGATATTCATTCCGCAAATCTCTTTGTGGAAAGCAATCGAATCACTAGCCTCATTGACTGGCAGGATACATGGGCTGGCCCTCTGTTCCTTCAATTCCGGCATCCGAAACTCGTGGATTATAATGGGGAGGTGCTGCTGAAGCTCCCAGAGAATTACGAGAGCCTCGAAGAGGGCGATGAAAAAGCTCGCACGAGAAAGCAGGTTGAAAAGTCTATTGTCCTGTACACTTACGAAACGGAAACCGATAAAAATAATCCATTGCTCAGCGAGATTCTACGCATACATCATGGCCGAACAAGGAGAGAAACAGTACAGTTTGCTGCGAACACTTGGGATGGAGATATTATACCTTTTCGGCAATGCCTTATTCGAATCGAACGGTTCGTTCACTCCTCGTTCTTGTATGTTTAGAATACTATTAACATGCAAAATACACAGGCATTGGGACGAATTAGGCTTCAATACTCCTTGTCCAATATCCTTCACAGAAGAGGAACTGCAGGTTCATTATAGAGACGGTGAGGGGTGGAACGAGCGAGCAGAATTTTGGGATTCATTGGCTGGGCTCGTTAGCCGCGATGGATGGACTTCCAATGAGACATACGACCAGGCACTTGAGATGTTCGCTGAGCTCAGGGAGGAAGGATTGAAGAACCTTATTGGAAAAGAGCGGGTGGATTTTGAGGCGCAGACGAGATGGGCTGAAAGGAAGGTTGATTCAGTTTGTTAGAATATGAAGGTTCGAGCAAATGTGGGTGGGTTCCCTAAACTCGGTTCTTTTGTGCTTTTGCACCAGGTGCTGAGGTTTTTGGCGCTGCCTTTTTTACGTGTTGAAGCTCGGCTTCATCTCTGCATGTACCATGACTGGATATCCCTCAAATCAACCGGCTTCACAATGCCCAATTCTCTCCGCAGCTAATCCACATCCCTATCCAACTGCTCCTCCCAATAAACATTAATAACTTCCCTCACTGCCCAACCCATTCTTAACTGCCGAAGGCCCATATGTTACAATAAAAAGAAAACTCCTTCCCCTCCGTGGGCTTCAGTCTCGTAACCGCAGAAACATCAATCCCATCATAGGCAACAACGTATTATATCTGTTTCTGAGACCAATATTGATGTTTCTTGAAGTTGAATGCACCAGATCCCCTAACATCCTGTTGCCATCGCTTTGAAGGCTGTTTCCCTCGTCCGTTCCCAATGTAGCGTTGTGAGAATTTACTGGGCGAAAGCTCTGGACCTACTAGAGAGTAGTGGCTAATTTTTCAATTTCGTCGAATAGTGCACCTGGATCGTCCCTTTACTCCGGTGGGGTAGGGCAGCATGAATGTCATCCCAGGAGCAGCCATCATCCCTCATCCTGCGCAACATCGCATCTTCCTTTGGTGTCCATGCAGCGCGCTTTATCAGCGGTCGCGACACTGCAGCGTGAATCTTAGAATGTAAGGTAGCCTTGCGGGATATCATGGGCTCTACGGACACCTCCCGACTGGAGTCAGTGCCGAGCGCCTCAGCTGAGATTGACAAGTCAAGGCGCTCTGAGATACATGGCAACGTGAATTCGAGATTATATGTTGTCCCATTTCCGATCCTCGTGCGCTTGAGGAAGCCTTGAAAGGACCATTCCCGATACTCAGCGACTGGCACCGACTCTTGTGTAGCTGAGGGACCGCGAGGCGTTTGTGGAGCGCATTGCCTCTTGTTTTCTGCAAGATCAGGCGAGCACCCACGTTCGGCCGCGGACTGCACATCGTCCGCCTCATGTTGCGAAGCTGAAGGCGGTGTAAGACGGCCATGTCGCACCACGCGGCGCCCTGGGCCCGGCTCGGAGGGGGGTGATAGGGCCGTGTCGGCAGATATGGATGGTAGCTTCCGCCTCTTTGCAGGTCGCGGGCCTTCGTCGTCCTCATCACTACTCTCGAAGTCGTGAATCTCGCTGCTGAGCCCCTCCGTCGCGTCCCGGCGCTGCCGCTTCTCTCCCCGCTGCTCCTGACCCCCCTCCCAATTATCATCAGCCTCCTCTGTCACCGCCTCTCCTGCTGCCCGCTCGTGATGCTGTTGCTCTTCCTCTTCCTGGTCTTGGTCAAGAATGAGAGAGCCATGCCCAGGCTCCTCTGAGCTGCCACAACTTGCGCCACCTTGGTCATATTGCTGATCTGTCCGAGGGTGCGATGGCTCAGATGAGCGACGTGGACGTGGGGAGCTGGGAACGCTAGCTAACGACGGTAGCTCATGAGCTGCTGCCGCCTGCAGTTCTAGGGCCTGTATTTCCAAAGCTTGCACCAATTCCCTCTCCAGTACAGCAACATTATCATCGCGCCATCCTTCGTCGTCTTCGCCCAGAGACTCAAGTAGAAAGTGGGGCGCCACTGGCTCCTCTGATGCATATCGAGTGATCCTGCCGTTCTCGTCCCAATCCTGTGAGGGCCCAGATGAGCGGTGGAGAAGCTTGTCTTGGGTCGGAGCAAAAGGCGGGCCAGTTGCCTCTGCAAGCGTGGGGCCTGAAGTGGGTTCGTCGTCAATGAAGCATTCATCTTCAATGTCGTACCACCTTGTAGGACCAGGGGGATCAATTGGCTTGCTTGGCTCCAAGGTTTGGTCTAGGGTGGGGACGATGTCTGAAGGACTCGTGTTTGGGGTAGCATTGCCAGCGCCAACACCGACAGAATCGGCTTCGGCCACGGTGGCAGTGCTCTCTGGCTCATCATCCTCGAGGAGGACAGGTCTGTCTACGGATCGTCAGAATTGCTGCTTGTAGTGAAGGGCCGCTGACGGGCCTACCTTGACTATCGCCCCAGCCATTACCCAACCTGTAGCTGTACTTGATCGGGAGGCATGCTGCCGCTCTTAGCGTCAAGCGTCGCCTCGTGGGGATGCCGCGTGCGCCGAGGATCTGGAAGCTCTGTGATAGAGATCTCCCTGCGCGAAGGGTAATGCAGTATTTTCTCGAGGGTCGGGAGGTCGTCGTCCGTCACGTCGTTACTAACAGAGTCGACTTCCCGGTCCGCCACATCGCACTGTATTGCTGTTGAGGGCTTGGAAATGGCTGCCCAGACTGACCGGCCTTTGCGGTGCGATGAAGCATCGTGTTTATAACGATACGATGCAGGTGAAGAGGGGGGTTGAAAGAAGGAGATGCAGTCCATGCTGACAGTCGTCACCTTGGGAGAATCTGAGGGTATGGGAGAAACGCTTCGAAAGCGCTGGTTCCTTCACTGCGGTGACGGAGGGGGTTTTATATAGTTCGGGAGCCTGGGAAAAATGTATTGCGAGAGTCGAGCTATTCTTACCTCACGCTATTTTCCCCTTTTACTTGCCGTCTACAACTGCCATACGGGTAGCAACCAACGCGGCACAGCGCATGGATCCTCAGCTCGCTCCTCCGCAAGTCTCAAGAGATGCGCGTTTGCCAGCTGTGACAAGTCTGGGCACGGCATGGATCATTCATGCGCGATTTTCCAGGAGCGACCCGCTGAACCAACATCCTCTTCTCGGGGTCGCCAGGTTCAGAGCTCCAAAGCGTGTGGTACGGCTCGCTCCCACAGCCCCTGGGCGCTCATTCCTTCGCAGGCTGCTATGGACGCAACGTACGTAGCTGCTAGTCCGGGCATGATCTGCCACTCGCGCTCCCAATACATTTCCTTCTGCCCCATACGGCATCCTTCGGCTTTACTGACAATCGAGAAATCGTACTGTGATCGGCCGAGCCTGCGGTGCACCCAACCATCCCACCGAACCATTCATTGACGCTCGCAGCCATCTCTGCAGAGTTGAGCCCGCAGGATTTCACCGAAGGACGCGAAGAGGGGATTATTCTACACCCCCCACCCCAGTCTGCCGCCTATCCCGGGTCACACGATCTGCCTGTTTGCCCACCAGTCCTTGCGGTATCACCGCCAATGGAGAGGCAGTGGTTTGATTGTCAATCCTGCCGACCAGCTGAGCCAATCGATTATCCCAGAAGGCACTCCCAGCCGACCCCGCCCTCGTATCAGTCTTCGAGCCAAGGCAATCCGCTGTCATGCGTGGATAGTAGCGCTGTGGAGTAAAATTCGGGAGGAGGGCCTTGTATTTGGTCTGCGGGGTTGTAAGGGCGAGGTTTCGACGTGTCAATCCACACGGTCATGCAAGCAGCTGCTGGTAGTGCCATTTCAGATCAGCCCAAATCAAGGAACGGGACTCCTGCCAATGCGCAGCTGCGAGTAGGGAAACTCACAGAACGCTGCCGGCGCGAAACCTATCCGGCGGCGCAGCTAGGCAGGAGCCCGCCACGTCAGCGTGAGGCATTTCTGCGACTGGCTGAAGGCTGTACGAGAGCATGCAGGTCGGCGGCACCAGCGCGTCCGGAGAGCCTGGCACAGGGAGTGCTGCATGGTGCGACGACGAGGACGAGCCCGCGGACCCTGCCCAGCTCGTATCAGTTCACATGGCGCAGAAGGTCACCATCGCTAATGCTCCTTCGTATCGAAAATACAGTGGCAGATCGGGGATTCTTCGTCGATCGTCAGAGCGATGGCTGAGCGCCGTGGTGGTTCAGCTGGGGCGAGGCCGATCAGGTGGGGACGGCGTGGGAGGGGCGGTCAGGAAGGGCCGGCAAACGTCTGGCATGATTGCGGACCAGCGTCGTAAGCACGGCTGTTCCTGGTGTGTTGGTGTGGGAGAAGAGGGATGAAGAAGGGCGAGGGACAGCAGCGGGGAGGGCTCACGTTCTTATAGACCGCGAAGGGCGGCACCGGGCCCGTGCACGCGCCTTGCCCGATCCGGGGGCCGCCAAACCCGGGGGGACCGCAACCGCGACTGAGATTATGAAATGAAACTGTAAGTGTTACAGAAGTATATAAAGAATAATTTTATACAGAATTTTATTAAACAGTTCTTATCACTTTTAAGAGTTTTTATTCTCTTTATTAAAAAGAAGAATGAAAGTTTATAACTTAATGTTGATTATAGAGATTTAAATAAATACATATGAAAAGAATCATTACTCATTATCATTAATAAGTAAGACAATTAATTAATTTATTAAAGTAAAAATCTATATAAAGCTTAATATATGATCTTGTTAAAGTTCAATATATACTGTTTTAAGAAGCATCACTGTGCATGTGCACTTTTAACTGTTTTCAACAGGTTATGAGCTCTGGTTGCACCTTTGTTGCACTATATCTTTGAAATCATTAATTGTGAAAACTTAAGTTATACTCTATAGTTTATTCTAGTTGAGAAGAAGAGCTCACTCTCACAGGTTGTTGATTCAATTTTGCTTTCACTCAGTATATTTTCACCATCTTGTATTAACTGCAGTATATATTGCAGAAGTGTGTTGAAGTTCAATATATACTGTTTTAAGAAGCACCACTGTGCATGTGCAGTTTTAGCTGTTTTCAACAGATCTGTTTACAATTTAATATAAATTAAGAAGAATAATGAGTGAAAAACAGTTTTTAAAAGTTACTATAAACATTTTAAATATCTTATTATATCATTTAAACTAATAAATACATCAATGACATTTTAAAAATATGTCAATAAGATCTGAATCAACTTTCTGAATGACTTTTATATCATTTACATAAATAACATTTTGATCTGCTCTGAAATAAAAGAAAAATATATATAATATGTTAACTGCATGCTAAAAGACTACAGAAGCATCATCTTTACATTAAGTTAAGTAAATGTAAATTTCACACTGATAAGATGAGCTTTATAGAATTTATTTCACATTAAATAAAGTTTTAATGAAAGAAAGTCAGATAAGCACAGTTAAAGACTGACTCATGTTAAGAAGTCATTAAGACATTTAAATTTTTCTTAAATTTATGAACTTTTATAAAAGATTTATTAAAACATTCTTTAAGAAGATGAAATTATTAAGTTCTTTATTAAAAGAAGATAAAACTGAGAAATGCTTAATCTTCTTTGTATAAATAAAAGAAGTTGATTGATTAATTAATTAATTCTTACTTTAATCAGCTAGTGTTTAACTATGTAGTTTCTTTATGTGTCTGCAGACAGAAAAATCTGAATGGTTTCAGATGAAAAATCTGTTTTCTTTTTCTTACCTTCTGTATGTTGTACAGAACAGTGATATCAATTTTTACCTCTGTAAAAAGTCTATGTGTACAGAAGAAATGCTGTCATCTAATAGTATGAGATTTGTTCTGACTCTATCATTCACTGAGTTGTACACTTTATCTCTCATGCTGTGTTCATTAGTTAAAGAAAGTTAAGATGTTTTCTTTTTGTGCAAAGAAGATGTCATCTTCTATGTTCTGCTGAGCAATAAATGAGCACATGTCTCAGAGTTTCAGTTTGTTGTTTGCATTCACATTGTTCAGTGTCATATGCAGAGATTCTAACTCAGTTCAGAAATTCTGTCAATTCTATTTGCTCTGTACAGAGCTAAATTAACATAGAGCTTTCTGCCTTCTTAAGCTCAGTGTATAGCTTGAGAATTTTGTAATCTGATAAACACTTGATGTGATCTCAACTGACTTGTACAGAGAGATTCTGAGTCAGCTGTCATCTTTTCTTTCACACTCATTGAGTTAGTGATTTGTCTCTGATCTTAAAGGAATTGCTTTGACTTTCTGACAAAGATATTAAGATCAGTTGAGCTCATCAGTCTTAAGCTCACTTCATACATAGCTGCTCTGATGTTTTTATCATCTTTTAAAAGTGACCTCACTTGTTCTTGAGCCTGAGCTGAATGATTTTTTGTGCATTGTTGATGATCTCTTTCACCTTTAATGTCATGGGTTTGCAATGAGACTGACGCTCAATTAATAATTTCTAAACACAAGAAGAATACTATGAAGAGAAAAAGAAGAGCTTCATACAGAAGCAAATAGATAATGTGCTTTAGTCTTAAAGTCTTAGTAAGCAACTAGATCATAAGACCTTAGTATGGGTTCAACTCATGACATCACCCCTTTTTTTTTCTTCAAGGTTGTGCTCTAAGCTTCTGAAAAGATTGTTGTATGATTGTCAATGTCTGTTAACACATGTTTTCCTGCTTTGTATGAGTAAGGTTTGCAGATGAAAATTTTTTTCATTGCTTGCGTGGTTTCCTCTGACAATTCACTTGAGTTTATCTGTCAGTGAAGTGAGTTATAAATCCCTTGCCTCACATATGACTTCTTTTTTTCTTTCTTCTTCAACTTCTTCATCAACATCTTTTGTATGTGAAACCTTTTTTGATTGAATATGTCAGTACTGACTCTTGTACAACAAGCTCAGCAGCAACAACAACAACAACAACAATCATTATGTAAGTGTTGTACAAGTATGTGTCTCTGAGCTGACAACTTGTAGAGCCCTCATTTTGTATGACACTTATGTTGCTGCTCTTACTCTTGCAAATGCTGATGTCAATTCTGTTCTCTTTGTTGATCAACAGCAGCTTGCTTGTTATGCTCACTTTTCTTAGACAATGGTCATTCTCACACTGCTCAGTGTGAACATTCTGTTTGTACAGCAATGTGTCACATTGAATCAGATGAGGACTCATCAGCTGTCATACATCAATGCAATTCTGATTCAGAGTCAGAGTGTGTTGATTTCTGTCAGTTGTATCAACTGTCAGACACATGATATGGCATTCTTTTTGAAATGTCATCATACACTAAAACATTTCAATGAGTGTTGTGATAACTGCAAGTGACATGACCACACTGCTCACTGTTCTGTACGCAACAATGATGTTCTCATTGTCATCTTGAACAATGAGAACAATGACAGTGTCAATGAGGATAAGCATGCTGCTCAGTCAAGGCAAATCACACTGACGCCGTCAACAGGAATGATCATCATCTATATCAACTCTTAAATACATACAACTCTTCTTTCTTCTTTATGCTGTGCTTGCTTAATCATATGAGCTGTGTGCAACACTTATAAAGCCTAGCTGTATGAGCTGTGTGCAATACCTGAGCAGTGTGCCTCATCTCTTTGTGGTGCTTAAAACAAGTAGCTTCAGTGAAATCAAGAAGACATCATTAGTAATTAGCATAGAAATAAATCAAATAAATTCAACACTAAATTTTGAACTTTGTACAATCCCTCAAACTCATGAAGCATTTTAACCTTCTTGTGTACAGTTAAGATCTAGTCACCTCAGGTTGCATTAACTTTCATTGATTTAACATCACTGTGTCTTTCAGAGTGAACGTCAATTCTCATGTGAGTCAGGTATAACTGACTCATTTCATCAATATGTTGTATGAATTTCTTCTTCAGAATCTTCTTTATCTCAAACTCTTCTTCATTGCTTACAATTTGTGATGAAGGTTGTGAGTCTGTCATACACTAAAAAGAAAGAGCATTCATGACTGCTGACTGAAGCATGACTGAATGAAACACATTATGAATACCTGACAGTGTGTTCAGACAGAATGAATGTGAGCTGATCTTCTTAACAATGATGTACTTGACATTCTTTGCATCAAACTTCTTGCACAGACAGTCTGTATGTATGTTCTTAAGGTTTAGCCAGATTTTGTCTTCTTTCTTGAAGTCATAAGACTGCTGTCTTTTCTGATTCATCACTTCTTTCTGTATCTGCTGAGTGACAGTCATAGTCATCTGTGCTCACTCTGTGACTTCTTTCATCTTCTGTACAATCTGATCAGCTTTCTGTACTGAACTTTTTGCAAATTGTACAGGCTTCAACTTCTCAAGTAGTTGTAGAGGCTTCATGTGATACTCATGAGACAAGAAAAAAGAGCTCACCTCTGTTGAGGCGGAGTCATGATTGTTTATAACTAGCTCAGCCATGAAGAGCAGGCTTGCTCAGTTGTTCTGACTATAATTGAAGAACATACAAATGTACAGCTCAACATTCTGATTCATTTGCTCAGTTGCCTCATTTGTTTCTGAGTGGTACACTGTGAACATTCTTTATACAATCTTCAAAAGTTGACAGACTCTCTTTCATAGGCTGCTCACAAATTGAGTGCCTCAATCTGAGACTATTGCAGTGAAAAGCTCATGAGTCTGATAGAAACATTGTACAAATGTCTGAGCCACTTATTCTGCAGTCATATTCTTACACAGTTTCAGTATTACCTTCTTGCTAAGACAATTCATAATAATCAGAAGGTATGTACAACCCTCACTTGACAATAGATCTACTACAAAGTCAATGAATATCTTTCACCAAATTCGCTTCAGTACAGGTAGAGGCTTCAAGAAGCCTTGTCAGCGGTCTTTTCAGCTGTTGTTCATACGACATTTGTCACAATTTTTACAGAATGTACAGACATTCTGTAGCATTCTGAGCCAAAAAAACTGTTATGATAAGAGAGTGTCAGTTACATTCCTTTTTGAGTGTTCAGTCATTGTTGAATTATGTGTATACTGAATCAGTTTTGTATGAAGAAGTTCTGAGAACAACACTCAGTGTCTTTTGTGAAAGAGTAGCTTTTCTTCATTGCTCAAGAAGCATTTTGTTATAAATACTCTCACTTTTAGAACAGTAGAAAACAATCTTTGTTCCTTGTGAATTGTCTGACAAAGCTCATTGTATGACTCATCTTCTGCTTCAGCACTCACTCACATCTGTTTGAGGTCTGTAATCTCACTGAACAAGTTCTGATCTTGTACAAGCACAGAGACTGATATGTCTGCTACTGTCATTGAGGCAGCCTGTATAGGCTTGCTTATCATCTCAGAATGTATCATTTGTGTCATACAATGTTGTACTCTGTCATCTGAGAGATTCATTGACACATTTTGCTTTTGTCTCAATAGAGCATCTGCTCTCTCATTCTGCTTGCTCAGCAAGTATAGTATGAAGAAGTTGTATTGCAACAGAATTAAAGACCACCTCATTTGTTGCTCTGTAAGCTTTCTGACTGTCATAAAGTATTTCAGATTTTTGTGATCTGTACAAATCTGAAAACTTGACACACTTCTCAATTCTGCATCTCACTCTTTCAAGCATTGTATGATGATTCGCATCTCTTTATCATAAATCTCATAATTGCACTCTGCAGATGTGTTCTTCTTTGA
>JAABUP010005003.1_pt1 | contig 20897 bp, 14 predicted proteins | sample 5559201 | NCBI WGS metagenome assembly JAABUP01 (sample SAMN10711887, study PRJNA513373) | rock metagenome | isolation source: Antarctica rocks | place: Antarctica
TAGGCATTGTGGTGGTGGATAATGGGTGGTAGGTACGTCTATCTGATTTTTTATGGCACCCCTATATTTTTTGGTGGGGTGTGTGCTCGCTACGATTCTGGCATACATTTTCGAAATCCACTGTAACTAGCGGATGGCCTAGTCTGCACACGTGCAACCACAACAGCAACAGCAACAACAACGATAGTCCGAAGTACTCTGATCTGCATCCCGGATGATGTCTCGACTTGAAACCCTTCCAGATGAACTCTTGGACCATGTTTTGAAAAAGCTTTCTGAGGCAGAGCAATACAACACCGCTCTCGCCTCATGGCGTTGCTATCACATGACAGTACCTCATCTCTATCGGACCGTCGGGTTAGTAGATTGCCGTAATGCCGCAAATGGGGACGAGCATGATGACACGCCGATGATACGCATCTTGCTAGTGTTTGCCAAGAACGCATACCTGGCCTCGAAAGTACAAAGTCTCACACACAGGTGTCATCTTCCATTGCCCGATGCGTTTGAAGATCTTCCAGCTATATCCCTTTCGGGACCTACGTTATCTTGCGATGGCAGAACGTTGAAACTGCTTCGATTAGCCATTCAGAACCTCGTCAATGTGCAAACTCTCCGAATCATTTTTGGTCATCACAGCATCACCATCGGCCTTTTACGAGGCTTCTTCGACAAGTCTCGCAATTATGAACGTCCAATCGCCCGTCTATGGCTGGAGACCTGCTGTTTGGAAGGCGCTCTCAAGCCTTCGGTCCTGGACGGTTATGTAGCAGGGCTGCAGAGCGTACGAATCCGGAGGCTAAGGGCTAGTTGTGAAGATCCAAATGTCGGCGACACACCGATGTTAGTCAGAGGTTGCGAAGAGCCGCTAGGAGGTGAGAGGTACCGTTACTTCACAACCCCGGCGATACGTTTTGCAAGAAGCAGCGAAGACTATTTCCGTAAGGCACATGCTTGGGATGACGCCATATATCGACGTTTTCCAGAAGTCGAGGAGATCGCCGGAATGGCATCTGAAATGGCCCACAAGGCGGCAGAAACAGCGCTTCAGAACAACCCGAATTCGATTGACGAAGAGCCCGCGTGGCTGGTGTCTCAATTAGTGACATCCTCCAGTTTTACAATAAGGTCCTTGAACCTTGATTGGGTCTTAGATGGGGTGCTTTTCATCAGAAACCACTGGATTGCTCTGATGAACTTTCCCAATCTGCGTGCCTTTCAAGTACGTAATGCTATCGTGAAAGATACAAGATTTTGCCCAGGCAGTGATACTTCGCTGCTTGACGGCTGCTGGTTAGAGTTTCTGGAGAGGCACCCACGCATACAGTGCCTGGCCTGGCCTCTTGAGTGTTTCTGCTCTCATATTGCACCTTCAATTGAACTGTCTTTCAGGGCAAAGGGCGTGGTTGCCACTCTAGGCCGAACCCTGAAGGAACTCAGGATCGACGCGGACATTATTTTTCGGGGTGAACCAATCACTGACCAGAGAGGACACAATCCCTGGTCGCCTCAGTTTCCCGGTGGATCAGAATCTCGGTTTAGGAGGCGCTTGTTCATTGAGCACGTCGCTCCTCACATGTCGACTCTCGAGATCTTGAAAATTGAAGGTGGCATCCCATTTGATGAACGGAGCGAGATTGTCCGAGCTGTTTGTTTCTCTCCACTACACAAACTTGTTGTCATCGGAGTCTCATTTTCCCCGGGTGACACCTGGGAACTGCTGCCGCAACCCGTTCGACAAGCTCTTTTGTTTGATCAGGTGGATATACGAGATGACACGCTTCCCGACGACCTAGAAGGTCTTTCGGTCGCATCAGAGAACGAGGATCATTGGGCTTCCCTCCAATCAGAAGCCTTTTCTGCGCCGTCTGTACCTGCCTACAACCCCAGCAGATATTCGATGTTGAGAACGATCGCTCTTTATCACGCTGCCACCATCAAGAGCTTGAAATTCTGCGGCTTCAGAGGCGCGCCAATCCTCCACTCCCCTACAAGTCTCACCTCGATCATCCTTGCCCCGTTACGACATCTATACAATCTCCAATACCTCACCATGGCGTTCTGGATCCCCACCCTCTTCGAAGGCTCAAATCGGGAAGACCAGATACGATCGTATTGGCTGGACGCGCAGTCATCCAATTCTACTGCGCTTGCAATGCCCGCTGATGCGGATATGGAGAATACTTGGGCGAAGGTTCTGGTGGAACGCTTCACACCAGCGAAATTGGCGGAGAAGGTCGCAGACCTGCTTGCACCACATCTGAGCAAGACGGCAATGGCGAGACAAGGAGGCATGGTTGTGAGAGCACTGTTCTTACTTGGTGGCCACAATATTTTCGAGCTAGAGGTCCGGATGGGGCCTCATGGAGAGGTGGTGTCTCACAAGGGGCCGAGGGCTGAAGTTGATGCTGAGAAGGTCAACGAAAAGTTGGAGAAAAGAGCTTGGTTCTGATAGTTTCACAACCATAATGTGCTTGCTGTTATGTTATGTTGAAATCCGCGCACAAGATGATCTTAAGATTTTGTTGACAAAATCTGCTGATAAAAATCACAATGAAGAGATTGCTATGGCAGTACAGTCATTGAACTTAATCTGTTAAGACTAGATTGGATTTCTATGTGTTGTATAATAAACACCGCTTGATGCACCTTCTCGAGCTTGACGTGATTTGTATGCGTCCTAATCAATCTCCTGGACGTGACCGAAGTCTGCGCGTTGCTGGGAAGAACGTTGTTCAGCGATTGAATGGTGTTTGGACCTACTGCAGCTCACTGCTGCGTGGTGACCAGCTCACTTATTCCACTACATGATTTGGTTTGGAGTACAAGTGGGTAGCATGAGCTGGTCGGCCACACCCCCCGGTCAAATACTGGGGTGGAATTGCTGGTTTACCATACAAAAGTTGACTTGGGGGTGGCCGACCCGGTCATGCTACCCACTTGTACCATGGAACGAGGGCATGCTTCGTTAGCCATCTAGAGAGGGGTAGCTTTTTCTGACATTCAGGTTCAAAGATAGCTGATATACATCAGTGGGCAGTTGTGTGCTCAATTTTCTACGCTACTTATATCCGAAATGAGGACGCCTCAGTTTCTCAGGTGTGACACCGCTCATGTCACGCGTGACGCAGAAGCTAATCACACCGCACCACATCAGTAGTATCTACCTAGGTCAGCTACATGTAGGTATTCACAGACGTTCTCAAAAGATCAGAAAGCAATGGTATCTCTCAATGTTGGCAATTCAAAGATGCTTTACAATGGCTAAACGTCTTCTGCGCTGCGCAATGCTCGGTGCTCAATAAGATCTCTGAAGGTCTTGCTTTCTGTAGCTTTCATGAATTTTATGAGCGACGAAGTGACACCTCAGCTTAACTATTCTTTTCACGCCGGCTGCTCTTCGGATCCCAATGCAGGGCAGGGGTCAGCATATCACTCATTAGTGACGGCACTCAGTGCATGGTCGCGTTTCCCGGGGGGGGTGGCTTGGCGCCCCCTGACACCGCTGGTACAGTGTGGCTGCCATCCCCAACCCGTTGAGCCTGGCTTTCTCTTCTCACTCGACTCACAATTCACCTAACAAGTCCCATCCCACAAGCTTTCTATTCGAATTTCGTCTGTCTCAGCCATGAGCCTACTTTGGGGAGAGCCTGGCCCGAAGATGAACGAGCTCCTCACGGAGCTTGGTTTCGTGTCAAGCAACCCCATGAGGCAGAGGTTCTATAATGACCTTCGGAAATACCACGAGAATCCCAATCATTTACACAGATGAGACCTGACCAAAAGTGGCGGCAACGAGGAACATGCCAAATTTCTTCGTCATTACGGGAATCGCTGCTTCGGCCCTGAGAACCGAAGCCACCTGCTTCACAATGCTCCAATCTATGACGGTGGAGCCTCCGATGATGAGTACGTTTGATCCACAAAATTTGGGCGCACAGCTAATGAGTACGCAGAATGGTGAGGACTTTTCCCTGGGTGAAGTCCGCATTAATCCATCTGTCGCGGAATTATAAAAAGGTGAGCAACCTAGAAACCCTAGCAAAGGCTTGACTTAGACTAATAGAAGCGGAACTAGAACCGAGGTCGAAGAGCGAGGATTGCCTCTATGACACTTGTGAGTGGGAACTCCGTCCGGAATTTAAAGAATGAGAAGTCATACAGACAGGGGCAACAACGTGCGAGCTGCCACGGAAGGCGCCTCTCGTCTCCAGCAGTGCGAAGCCAGTCTACGGCTTCAGAGAGTGTCACTGATGGATCCGACGGTCCATCTGATATATTCGACTCCAGCGAATTCACCGCCTCAGAGGCCTCCGACCTCAGTTATAGGCCCCCACGAACTAGAAAGAAACGCCGGCCATTCCTGATCAAGGACAAACTCCGACACGTGTTCGAGAAGGGTACGAGGCTATCAGCCTCGTACAAGGAGGCCAACTCAGATCGTCCGGAAGGGTGGTATGCCCATCAGACGATGAATGGAGCCAAAATATTACTTCCTGCGATCTTCCATCATGGTCCCCATCTTTGGTCTTTGGAACATCCTGACCGCGCCATCACCATGTTTCGCAAAACGCGTAACTCATCTGGTGTAGTGGTTGAACATATTCCTGCTCCCTCAGACCGCAACTCCCGCGGTACTGCTCATGAGAATGCACAGTCTATGGCGGGCGATGGAAGAGTAGCAGCGGAACTTCGGCATGGTGAGTGGCCTACACAATAATGCTAGGCTCGTACACTGAACACTGTCTGCTATCCGCAACAGATGACACCACTCAACATAATGGCAACCTTCGATCAAGGATCAGCCTTTACCGTGGACCATCCGAGTCTTCGTCCTGTGGACCTGCACCCCTGGGGCCGCAACTTTCAGAGATTGCCCGCGACTACAATTCTTCCGCAGCCTCTACAGTTCATGTTCCAGCTGATGGACGCCCATTGCCGCGTGGCTCAGCAAGGCCAGAGCAGCAGTCTAAAGAGTTGGCGAAGCTGCCTGAGATGCATACCTCTATAATGCCTGCCAAGCGTGTTTCACACACTTCTGGAACTGAGCACCGTCATTTTTCGGATAAGGAGGAACAACCGTCTCCTTCCACCAAAGTGACGAACCACACGTCTACTCCTGAGCAGTGCGATCGTTCAAGCAGTGCGTCCTATTGGGACCTTGTTCAGGCGCAGATGGAGGTCCCACCCTATCCAAGCTCCCTGCGGACATTACCTGATAAGCAGCAAGACGATGTTCCAACCGCAGTTAACCCTGCTATGAGCAGTCCTTCCAACGATCGGATTACTAAGCAGCAACTACGGACGAAGTCAACGCCTAAAAACGGCGGTGCCGGCAACAAAGACTATAGCGTCACGTCCGCCCCCAACCGTACTTCGGGCAACTCCTTCAACCTGTATGCAACATCCGGCAAGAGAAGACACCAAGGGCATAGTGATGATTCAGGGCTAAGAAACAATGGTCACGTAGACGACCAAGGATCTTCGCTGACTGAAGAGTCGTCACATGCAATCCCTCCACAATCCAAGAAAGTCCGTATTGACCCTGCTCCGGAGACCTTTGTCAAATGCGAGTCTAGCGACACTCCATCTCGAGAATCCTACTTGGATGTCCAGCTTTGCGTTCCCAACGCTCGAGGTGCGTATGAGAAATGGCGGCACGGAAAACTCAAGTCTCATACCGTCCAAACTCTCTTCGACAAGGTTTCCGATAGCTGTCGCATAACGGGCCATTTAAGAGAGATAAAGTTCACATTGGCAGATGCTTCGCCAGCGCACACCTGGGCTGTGCAGGAGGGCGACGAGATTATGTTTCAGTATGTGAAGAGTAGGACAGGGAGAATTCTGCAGGAAGGCAAGTACACCGGCATCTTTCAGATCGAGATGGAGCCTATCATGTCAAAGGACGAAGGAGACAATGTGGTGGTTGTGTTGGATTTCTAGAAGTCGCTATTTCCATCCGTTTGCTTTCTTTTTGTTAATCGTTATATCTTTGATCCATGTCTCTCTTACACGAAGCAAACTGATAGTTGCATATGCTGGTACCCGTACAAATGCATGTGAAGTACAACTTAAGATATGCGAAAGCAAGTTACGGTGGTTCTCAAAAGATCGGACAAAGTTAGATTGACAGCACAGGACTGTGCCCTCAGCCTTTGCGAATTCATCATCACCTTAGGTGTGACCACGAAAAGTAGTGTTCTCGCATGCGAATCCTTGTATCTATCCCCTGGGAACGATGCCGAACTCTTGCCTCGTGCCAGTACCCACTGGACCCGAAAGTCTACATTGTATTTAAGGATCTTGATCCACGGTAGTCCTCTAAGTTACCATTGACCCATTTCACCCTAGAATCGACCTACTCTCAACCAATTGGCCCAACGCATGTTGACATCAGCCTCCTTCACCGCACTTCTCTTATGATGTCTTCATCACATCTCACCCAGATCGCAGGATGTGTCTGAGTGGCAATTGAGTTTATTTTCGAATAGACATAACCTCTTCTGACAGCGGCAAATTGCCGTCAAACTTACACCACAGTATCTCAGAAGAAAGACTAGGGAGTTACGGTAGGCTTAACCGGAGTTTGCTATAGGCGGTGGTAAACAGTTTCGTTACTTCACGGTGGATCGGTAAGACTGTGCACTCTGCTTGGGTCTTCTTGCTGAGCGATAGCTGGTTTCACTCGGCAGATATACTAGGTGAGCTGGGCGACGTGTAGAAGGCGTTGCAAGAATTCGAGCTGAGAACACGAGCGTGGTGTAGATATAGGCGAAGGCTGGCTTAGTGAGAGAGCATTAGGCAGTCTTTAGGGCATGGATGCAGGCTGCAGTTGGAGGACTAACACTGTTTCTTCCTGATTCTCATCACCTTACTTGTGACAACATCAATCATGTACATGATTGGTTCACTAGAAAAGAGGCCAACGCTGTCAGCTGAGCTTCATGAACGGGTCATATGCCCATATTGTGAAGCATCGGGGCCCTCCAAATAAATGTGCTCATCGCAAAGCGATACTGAGATTGGAGCCTAGAGAGGCATGTAATTGATGATCAAGTAGTGAAGATCACGGAGGGTCCAAACCAATTTGGAGGCTCGCGTTAAGGGTATCTCGTCCACCTGTCTGGTCTGCCACTTCACTGGCAAGTTCCGAAGATGGCTACGGACAGATAGTTGACGGGGATGAAATCGATGACCACTCACAAAACCCGTGCAATCATCCGCCTTCACGAGCCTTCATCAGGCCTTACATGCAACTTCGCTCGATTCCGCTAAGCATGCCTCTGAGCCTATCATACTATAAACCTCTCAAACCCCATTGATCGACGTAGAGTACGCATACGACTTTCCACCATTCCCACGATCATATGACATTTAAACCTGTGTTCTGTCTTTCTTACGGCTGTTTTACAGCTTCCACAGCTACCGAACACACGCTCTTTTCAACTATGAAAAGTCGATGCAATCGCACAGCTTCCATGAGCCTCTGGTCGGCTACCTCTTTGTACGATTCCGCTCACGTTCGCCGAGCATGTGTACGGGTCTACGCGTACGGATTCACCGTTGAAATCGGCCCGTCAAAACACCTCCCTTTCGACATTCCACTCGACGTTCGATTGGACTCTCTTACACCCTACCATTTCCACGGCTATTTCACAGCCTGTTTGACGCGTCGAATCCACCTTTCTCAAGGCGGCTACAGGCATTCTGTGATGAGTCTTTAAGGGTGACAGTTGAGTGCAATGAGGACAGTGAGCAAATCAGGAACCCAAGGTAGTGACTGAGGGACAGTAGTGATAAGAGTGTTGCCTTAGCAGTGGGCATAGTGAGACAAACAGCCTTAATTAGTTAGCAGTACAGACAGTATGGACTTTCATCTTCTTGTCAGTCAAGTTACTGTCTGTGAGTCAGAAAATGAAGACACTAGTTCATCTGTGTGAGAAGATTCTGAAAGATAATTGACAGGAGATTGTGAGAGGGGAGTAGATTAGGGCTAATTTTAAAGCCCTAGCGGGTTTGTTTCTCAGTCTCACTCACATATACGCGTTGAGCTACTGAGTTGAAAATGCATTATGATGACCTGCTCGCGCCTTGGTTCTGGCCTTAGAATGAGCGGCTTGCTCATAATGCTACTTAAAGTGTGTCTCTACCGGGCGCTAGGTTTCCTTGCCTCTCACCCCTACTTCATAATGATCTTGACTCTAACATCGCATCCCGGCCGTTCCACACCCCCATCCTTCCAAACCGGCGCCTCCGTGATAGTCTCTAGCACTTTCTGAAAACTATCCACCACCTCCTTCCGAACCACCATCGGCCCCTCCTCCTTCAACCAATCAAACTTGACCGTCACAGCAGCGACCTCACTCTCCTTCCCCTCAAGCCCCCAAGCCGCAAGCGCGGAAGCGAAGAACGTCTCCATCGTCATGCATGAACGCAGATAGACTGGCACAGCGCCGTAGTCGTTGGTTGAGAGCGAGATGTGGAGGGTTGTGTGAGACTGCTTGTAGCGGTCGATAAACGCTTTCGCTGGCTGAGAGACTTCGACGACGGAAGGGTTGGGGGAGGATTGGCGTGTACAGTGGCGGATTGCTTCGGGCGATTGACCGTATAGGTCGCTGGTGGGGCTTCGCTCTCGCTTCGTGGGAAGAACTATGCTGGATGGTGTTGCGGCTGGGGCTGTCGTTGTAGGTGCTTGAGGTGGGAGGACTGGGATGCTTGAAAGTCGTGGTTTTCCGGGATTACTGGCATGTGGTGCCATTGATCCTTTGGGGTCGTGTTTGAGCCTCCTCTGAAGGCGTCGTCTGTCTCTTCTTTCCTGAAGCTTTCGCTCTAATTCAGCGGATCCCTCACTGACGACCTTTTTGGTGCTGTTTTCCTTGTTCTTGGCTTCTCTTGGGTGACGTTCTCTTCTTGAAGATTGCTGATCAGTGGCTGAGAGGGGACTACGACGTCCATCATCCAAATGTTTGTCAATATAGTCTTTGTTGAGTCGTTGCCCTTGTCTGTCATTGTCCTGTTGACCTGACAGGTCACTAACCACATGGTCTGAAAATGCGATTCCCTTTTCACCAAACCCTTTCTCCGGTCCCCACCAGATCTTGTACGTCGCACCACCCAGGAAGCCTCCCCCCGTAGCTTTTACAATGTATCTGATCTCATACTGATCGAGAGTCCAAAATCCGTCGTTCGCATCATACGCGCGACACACCAATTCTGCCTTTCTGACCTTGGCGGCGGCCCGAGGTCTAAACCCATCATTTGCCAGTACGACAACCTTACGTGACCCTGGAGGGTTTTCACTCGCACGGTAGCGGTGAACGAATGGTGGGCGCTCAGTTCGATAGGCACGCCGGGACTCAGCTAGCATGTATACTTCGAGATCCTCATCGTCGTCGTCGTTATGATTGGCGACATTGTGAGGAGAACTATTTTGAGTGCCGTCAGAAGCGGTCGGGCGGGTCGGACCGTCGGCCGTTTTCGTTGGAATGGGCACAGCAGGCAAGACGTTGCCGTTCGACCTCATCAAGTTCCGGCTGCCGATGAGCAGCTCTGCCATGCGAGCCTCTGAGGTAATCCTTCTCTTATGAGGAGTAAACCGCAGTGATGTTAGATTCGTCGTGTCTGCTGCACCATCGCTTGAAGGATCTTGCGGTGCGACGGACGTCATGTCCGCCGTCTGAGTATTATCACGGCGAGAGAGTCTTCTTCCAGTAAAATCTGAGTGCAACTGGACCATGTTGCCGAACCGCACTGCGCTGAGCTTTGACTTTTCGTTGTCACGTCGTGACCCTTGACGGTTCGTTGGGGATGCGGTTGCCATTCACTTCGCTCATGAATTAGGCTATAAGGCAAGAACAAAAATGCCGATCACAATCTGACTTACAAGAGCCACACTCCTTGACTGACAGAGTGACACTGAGGGTTGAGAATGAGCGTCAAGAAGAATGTGCGGGACGTCGGGCGGGACGGTAAATGAAGGTCTAGTGTCTTGAGGCGAACGGACCTCATCAAAGGCTTGGACTCTAATCAAGTCTTCGTTTCAAGACCAATCTTGCAATTAAGACCCTCAGAGATGAAAACTAATAGGTTGTGTGCCAAGACGGCTTCATACCAGTTCTTATATTGACATGCTCTACGTCTCTTCTCTATCTACTAAGATTCACTGAAGGTAAGATAATACATACTTACACAAGAGATGAACGCTGTACGGGCTAAGTCCACGCCTTCAATTATGTAGCTGCCAATAATAGTATATATACCACGGTATCGAAGCTTCTCCTGAACAAGAGCCTTCCGTGAACATCTCCATCCAAGGTTCCAGATTATGCCATCAAGATCGTGACCAACATGACAGTGAATACACCGAGAGCGCCCGTGCTCTTCTTACTTCCAGCACCCGTGAAAACCGGAGCGGCCGGCAACGTTAGCTGAGTCGTGCTTGCCGCCGGACCAACATTCAAGCTCGTAGCATTGCTAACTCCATACGGTGCGCTGCTAACATTAGCCGACTGAGTAGAGTACTTAGGTACTGGCACAATAGTCATCGTTACAAACTGCATGTTGTCTGTAGAAGTGGTTGCGGGAGAAGCTTCTTCATCTGCCAGAGATGACGGACGACAGTCGGATCCGCTTGGGCACACGACTGTTGCGCTGCTGATTGCGGTTGAATAAACCGCGAGCTGACTTGTCAGACTGACGATTGTCGTAGAAGAGGCAGCAGCGCTTGAGTTGACGGGCGACGGTGAGTACTGAGCACCCGAGCCAGAGCTAGAAATCGTCGACGATGTCGCAGGTTCGCTACTCTGAGCGGAGATAGCTTGAACAAAGCTGGAACCAGCCAGTTCTGAAGAAGCTGAGCTTGATAGAACGGGACTTGAGCCAAAACCAATCGATGCTGGTGAAGCTGAGTTGCTTTCACCAACGAGCGAGACAGTGGTCATGATGGGAATGATCGACGGGAAGACTAGCGTAGATTGGGCTGGGCAATTGGTGACAGTAGGAGCACAGCTTATAATGGTGACTTGTTGGGTCGAGTATTCCGTCAAGGTAGTGTAGGTCAAAGCTGGGAAGTTATCAGCCGGTCCTGCGGTGACGAGGCTGCTCGAGGCCAAACTTGATGCCGAATTTGCGCTGCTGCTCAAAGAGCTTGTCTGAGACGCTAACGCAGACATTGGGGTATTACTGTACGGCACCGTCAAAGTGACTGTTGTTGGCGAAGGAGAGCATGCTGTGCAAACAACGACAGTCGTAGTCCAACCTTCTGGAACAGATGATGTAACCTTAGCAGTGGGGTTGACAGTTGTGCTATAAGTTGTTGTCACGGCTCTGAGGCCCGTTGGACAGAGCTCGGTGTATACAGCTACAGCAAAATGTCAGCCTCTCAGTTCGTACAGGCCTCTGCTAGGACCGACTTACTTGTGATGATGGTCGTAATGAAATCGCCGTTAGAGACTGATTCTGCATTCGGGCTCGACACCGAAGTCGTCGTTACGGGTCCAGCGGCTAACGAATTAGAACTTGATATCGAATAGACCACGGTTGAGGAGGCTGTGTTGCGGCTCTTGGATACAGATTCAATTCCCGTCATCGAGCCGGACGAAGTGGTCATCGATCCAGCGCCAGATGAGTTGGAACTCAGAGACGAGTAGACCAAGGCAGAAGATGCCGTGGGATCGGAAACCTCGGAGGACGACGATGGATAGATAGAGCTGAGGGCTTCCGCGGAAGACGAAGGGACGATGCTATTGATTGTGGTGTGTCCAGTATTGAAATCGGAGAGAGGTGACGCCGTTGAGGGAAGAATTGATTCACTGCTAGGTGTTGACGTGCTGATCAGCTCGCTGGCTAAACTCGAGCTTACACCATATCGGGAACCTGGCCGACTAATATTGCCGGTTGCAGTTGGGTCCACAAAGCTAATAACGGAGTTTGAGGAGGCCGAGGCTGATGCGGTAGGGACAGTCTGGCTGTCCAGTGTTGTTATGTTGTTTAATGCGCCTAAGGAGCTGTACATTGATGCTGACCTAGACACCGACGCGATAATAGGACTGGAGCTTGCCTGGGAAGTAGAAGATGCAACGCTAGTTGACTGCGAGCTGCTGGAGTTGGAGCTAAGGAAGGAGCTGAAAGACGCATTGCCGGTCGATGATGTGCTGCTGACACTCGCCCCATTGGTGGAAGATGCGAAGTTGGTTGACAATATGATCGTTGGGCTGGAGCTCGTCTGAGAGATAGATGATGGAGCACTGGTTGGCAATGCAATGGTGGAGCTCGATTGGGAGGTAGAGGATGCAATACTAGTTCCTTGTGCGATGCTAGAGCTGGAGTTCGCCCGAATGATAGAGGAGGCAATGTTGATTGAAGATGCAATCCTAGTGCTGGAATTGGCAGGAGTGGCAGAAGATACGAAGCTGGTCGACGATGTGATGCTAGTTGTCGATGCGATGCTGGTTGTCGATGCAATACTCGTGGATGCGATGCTGGTTGTCGATGCAACGCTAGTGCTGGAATTGGCAGGAGTGGCAGAAGATACGAAGCTGGTCGATAATGTGATGCTGGTTGTCGATGCGATGCTGGTTGTCGATGCGATGCTCGTCGATGCGATGCTGGTTGTCGATGCGATACTTGTCGAAGCGATGCTGGTTGTCAATGCGGTGCTGGTCGTCGATGCGATGCCCGTCGATGCGACGCTAGTGCTGGAATTGGCAGTAGTGGCAGAAGATACGAAGCTGGTCGATGATGCGATGCTGGTTGTCGATGCGATGCCGGTCGTCAATGCGATGCTGGTTGACAATGTGATGCTCGAGCTTGATCCTGATGTGGACGTTGAAGACGAGACTAGAGACGAAGCCGGACTATCGCAACTGCTACCCAGGAGGACCTCTTTCATGTTATCCGCGTATGATTTGCCATCAATTTGGTTATTCTCTGAATAGGTCGCCTCCCATAGCATAACTCCACCGAATAAATCAGGGTACTTGCACTGGTAGGCGGACACCAGCTGGCTCACCTCGGATGGTGACAAGTACATACTTGCGGCATTGGCGGCAGTAGTGCTTGCGGGAAGGCCAAGGTAAATTTTGGCTTGCGAATTCTGTGACGAGGACCGCACGAAAGAGGCCCACTGATCAAAGGAGATGTTCGACCCAGAGCCACCATAGCTATTGCCGAAGTACGCACGAGCGGAACACGAACGGGTATTATAGAACTGGACGAAGAGGAAGTCGAACCAGGAATTCTCGATCGCGTCTGCCAAGTGCGCATCTGGTACTACACATTGAGGTGCGCCGGAGATATAGTAGGTCTTGGTTGTATCCACTGCGTATAGTGTGCGGAGGTGATTGATCATCGTAGCATAGCCCACGTATTGATAGTTTTCGGATGGCGGTGGTGAGATTACGGACTCGATGTCGAAGTCAAATCCGTCTACTGCAGCATCCCCAAAAGGTCGAGGGCCTGTCCAGGTAGCTTTCTGCGGTCCAAAAGCACCCCAGAGAAATTCTGCAAATTGGATTGCAGATGCGTCGTTATTGATGTGGTAATTTCCAGGAAAGGCTCCGCCGAGGGAGAGAAGGATCTTTTTACCAAGCGACTGACAGTACGGAATATCGGCCACGATGTTTGGGCAATCAGACAGTAGCTAACTGGTCTGGCCGTCCGGAGTTGTATAGTATTCTCCACCACACTGGTTCCCAAAGTTGTCTCCGGGGTAACCTCCTGCCCCTTGATCTGGGAAGACGTTGACGAAACCTATTGGAATGATGTCGATTGAAGCAGCATCACAGAAGTGCCTCAATCTCTGCTGATTTGGACCTTGACCCTATAAACATAACGGCTGCATCAGTTTTCAGAAGTACTTCGACCTAGTATGAGGACAAAACATTGCGTACCCAGTAGACGGCTAAGTTCCCATCGGAGAAGGCATCGAAGGCAGTCACAGCAGACGCAAACAGAGAAGTCGCAATAGCCAAGCATAGTAAGAACAGACAAGTATACATCATTAGGTCTAGTCTGATACATAGGTAGAGTCTCCAAATCTGTCACAAATCGTATTCAGCACTAGCCAAGATAAAGACAGTGGTAATGATGTCGGTGAACGACAGGACGCAAACAAAGGTTTGCACGGCAATTCTCGCAGCCACTGCGGAAGGAACGATTCAGAGGCTAGAGGGACAACTGAGAAGGCCAAAATGAATGATGGCGTGCTAGAAAGGAGCGGCAGTGAGGTAGAAAGGAAAGAAGGAAAGATGGAAGACGCGAAAACATCTTGACATGTCGGTGGTGTAGCCTGTTCCGCGATCCTGCATGGGCATGGCATGGCGGTAATACAATAGTGGGAAACGGATGATTCTAGCTAGGGCAAGCCATCGGCGCTCCGGCGAAGCAAAATGCCGTCGACTCCGAAACCGAAGCGGTCAATCACGGCCTTCGGTCAACGCTTGGCGCAAAGCACTAAAGATTAGCATAGGGTTGACCATGCACGTATCCTTGATGTACCTGCGTCGAGAGGCTTCTATGGGTGTCTACTAGGCATCATGGCCGATGGCAACGTGACATTCGTCCGATGGACAGCTAGTGAGAGGCGGCTATGGCACAAGGCTGTAAGATTATCGCCGACCTTGGTACCACCTAGAACCTCGCTTGTACCTGAGTTAACCGCTTCGGGCTGTCACACGGTTTGGCATCGCTTCTTAAAGTTTCTTGACGCAAGCAGATTGCATTTACAAAGTATGAAGGGCACCAGCTGCTCGGTTCGAGCGCACATTTGCTTTCGATCTATCGATAAGACTCTCGCGGGGAGGAAAGATGTCTCTGCCAACAACATTGTCAAGATAATTTAGTCAATCAATGGAACATTACAACTACAAGGAGCCTACCCTAAGGTTTCTAACATGATTACCGAGAAACCTTGAGCGGGCTACATCGGTCATTCGGCAAATTGCACAGCGGTTGCATGTGCCAAGAACACTCCTGGCTCGGAGATTACGGCATCCAACGCCGACTGACATCAAATCAAGGAGTACCTGACTGCATCACTGATCGCAAGCATTTCGTTCCTCGCTTTAGTAGCTGCTTCCGAGTTGCAGTATCGAGAACATGGGCTGTTATCCGTGTATTGGAAAAAAGGTTTGCTATGATCTAGAATCCTACGTCTGCCTTTTAGCCGCTTCATGCTTCCCTTTCAGCTCCTCATGTTTTTGAAAAGACTCAGGTCCAGTGGAAGTTTGTCACCCATCCAAGTAGCCCTCTGCGTATGATCTCTCTCCTCCTCATCCGTGTTGGGGTGCACCAGCGCACTTAGCGGGCCTCGATTGATGACCAACCATGGGATGAATGCTCCGAATTGCGCGGGCGTGAAGATGTTGACTTCAAACATGGCTACCGCATGCGGGCCTACAGGTCGGTCCCAAACACGGTAGATACGAAGCTCTGGGACTGGTGTTCAGGGTCAGCGCATGCCACGATAGATGGATTTCCGAAGGCAGCGTACATTCACGGCGGATACGCTCCCATAGGGCATTTGCGAAGGTTGTTTGCTCTTTATTACCCTGCATATGTGTCATCCACGGTCAAGTGCACAAACATTGCCTGTAAATATCAATATACCTGAAAGTAGTAGATATGCACGTCGAATCCGCCTCGTCGGTCATTGCTTATTGGCTCTACGAATCGCTCGTAGGCTTTACTCAAGACCCCCGTTTGTGGGTTGACATAGCTCTTGCCATCCTCTTCTTTTTCGCTGAATAGAACGTAAGCAAAGCTGGCAATATGATATGACGTAGAGTCTCATACTCTGGAAGAGGTTTAAGACCTTCATAACCTTCTAGAGGCGAAGGATATTTATACAGCGATGGGTCAGCCATCAGAAAGCAGGAGCAGTCTTCTTTCTTGAAAGTAATCTGTAAATGTTGACTGTTTTCTTCACAGATAGGACTATCTACATGTATAGCATATGGTTTTTTTGTAGCTCTTTAAGAGAAATCACTTTGCCTTCGTAATACGTCAGCGGGCTTCCGCGGCTTACAAATAGATATATCGACTTGCTAGCTTCCGTCACTTTGGTCGTTCAAGTAACATTTCGACCGAAGCAGGCCATCTGGATCACTACTCATTTTGTACAGCACGCTTTTCATCTGATGCTATAAAGTTTGACGCATATTCATGCAGATGGTAGGATCAATTCTGAAGAGCATCCGAACGTTGAGGCCAGTCAGCACATCACTGCTAACTAAGGACTGTACTTCTTTCTCAAACTTATGGTAATCATCCATGCGTGAATGTCTCTCTCGTACCCTGTTTCATATTCTTTTATCTGCTTATTCTCACTGGCTTTTGTCCAGCATGGCGTGTCTCTGTTCTGCTGATGAAGCAAACTCTACAGTTTCGACAGTGGTACTTGGGGTGTGTCGCTTTCATCGGGGCGCTGGCCGCATTCCAGCTGCTTTCCTTGATACATCTGGAATGTACCGTTAAATTTCGTATGTCCAATTCGGTTAGTTCGCTGAGGTTAGAGCCTCATTCGTCCTGAATTACGGTCAATGAGCCCAATCCGGCGACGCTGCATTGTGCCCATGGGTCTTGACACTGGACGCCACCGGGTACGCAAAAGGAAGAAGAACAAGAGCACAAAGAAAAATTCCGAATGCCATGTACGGCTTCAGTGAACTGTCACTTACTTCAGTCCGGCATACAGATACCACTTACTAGCCTTCCCCACTCTACTGCAGTAGGTCACCGAACCAGCGGCTCCAGTCAGAGTACAGTGCGTGAAGTGGCAGAGAAAGTTCTGATTGAACAGCCAGTCAAATATTCCACCAGCAATCAACAGATCACATCGGCTCAGACACGGAGCGTTGTAAGTCAACAGGACGTCATCCAAACCATGCAGACTCAGCAGACCACAGCGGCTCAGCAGTCGTATAGCATACTGGGCCAAAATGGGCCTGGCAAACCGAAGGGCAATGGTCGATTGGCGCCGGCCGTAGTAGGCCAAGACCACAGCACAGGGGCTCTACAGCAGGCTACACCACGAAATCTCGATCTCAGCGTCGGCATCAAGCTTGAGTTCTTCGCCGCAATGAAGAGAGCTGCCTTCGGAAAAAGGAATCACAACAATCTCCGGGATCTGATCGGCCATGAAATGCGCAGACGAAATATGCAGGGAAAGAGCGGGAAAGTTGCTCTAATCCATGTTCCTACCGAAGAGGAGCTCGATTCTGCAACCGGCAGTGGAACAGAATTCCCAGCTGGTTCATGGAGGGTAACAAGAGATACGTCCATTGACCCTGACCATCCCGAGTGGTTCGATGACTGTGAGTTGCTGCCCTCTTGTCCGTTCTCACTTACGCAGCTATCTTCTAATTCAGGCACAGATGAGCTGCAACCGATAAAGATCATCACCCCACCGTACCTTGGTTTTGGGCAGTGGCCGGAGTTTGAGAGCGACGTACGGACGCTTTTGGGAACAGTCAAAGGTGAAGATGACGACGAGGCGGATCTATACTGCGAGCTCAATACTTCGACGCACTTTCACGTTGAAATTGGCAATGCCGCCGGTGACGGAGGATTTGATCTAGAGACTGTTAAGCGCTTAGCTATCTTGGTCTTGTGTTTCGAGAAAGAAATTGATAAGATGTTGGCAGACCACATGGGCTATATCTACGAAAGCGTAAGTGAGATCAATTGAGGATGTCATCCAGTGGAAGGCTGTGCTTATTTCTTTGCAGTTGTGGGCAGGTTCCCAGCGACTGAACCCTGCCTTCAGGGACCTAAGCACGACCGCGAGCTGTCATAGGATATGGAGAGAGTGCACGACAATTGAAGACGTGGCCAACATGATGTGTCCCGAACTTCCGAGGGCCCCAAACCCCGAGTTCAGACATTACTACAAATACGACTTCATGTCTCTCCTCTCCGACAGACCAACCATCGAGTTCCGTCAGCATGAGGGGACTCTTGATGCAGAGGAGATCATTCGCTGGGTCAACTTCGTTGGCGGACTCGTAGACCTCGCCCATAGGATCGACATCCAAAACCTAGCACGCCTGGTACATTTGGCTGATACCGACCCGGTCAACTTCACTGAGCTCTGCGCAGCCAGGCAGGCTTTTGGGACTATGAGCCTAAATGTTGGCCAAGTGCAATTCTATACGCGAAAGATCCACGCACGGGGTGAGCATTTGCATACAAGGACGCACATGAGATGTATGGGAGAGAGACCTCATATCTGTTGGAGGGACGTCAAGGACAGTAAGAAGGATCCAGATTTCAAGAGTCTTTAGCCATGCAGTAGATCCGAGGCCAGATTTAGCTGTTGGTCAGGTCTTTGCTAGTAATGGGATAGTATTCCATTGGCAGGTGTCGGAGATAAGAGCATGGCAGGTGTCGGAGATAGGAGCATGGCAGGGTGTCGGAGATAAGAGCATGGCATTTTCGGTTGGACATGAAAGGGTTGTTACTCTGTATGAGAGTCTCGTTAAGGTGGAAGAAGATAACTGTGTCATGCTTAGTCGTCAGCGCTTCGGAGCGGTGGATGCTGTCCCTAATGTGTTCTCAGCCGATGACTTTGCACTATGAAAGCTCTCCTTGTGCACTGCAGTGTCAGACAGACGTATGTTGTAATTCGACAAAGATGGTACAAAGGTAAGTACCCATACTGAGACCCTGGGGATTTCCAGATCCTAGTGTAGAGAAGGCCCGAGGCTGGGTGACAGAGGTCGTGGCACACTCTAGCAAGGCCGCTCACCAAACCATGTCTTTAACGCATTGAATAGCAGTGTATATATTGAATACTAGTACTGTGTTTGCAATCTTTTGCACTCAGTATATTGATTTATACACTTTGATTCTGAAAAGATTTCTGTAAAATTTTGGCCCATTCTTGAGGTGATCTCGCTAGAGTGTGCCATCATTTCTGTCACCCAGCCTCGGCCTTGTCACCCTGGCTGTGGGTGCTTAGCATACTTTAGTAAGCTGTGGTCCGGTCTTACTATAAACCACTACGACATCAGTCTGTGCCGAAATGCCGAGACGCAACGAGCACTGAATCATCCATAACGATCATAATGGCCTCCAAATTTTCTTGTGTCTTCTGCCGGCATTGCTTGTCGGGAGATTCTGCCTTTGTAGCTGTGGACCTTCCATTTGACAATCAGTCCTATCTAACGTCATTCTACGAGTACAGCTGCACAGACTACAGCGCACGCGATCACATAAACCTACCCAACCATTCCAATCAACTGGGAACAAGAAAATATGGCGGAGCTCGGACGCGCAAGAACAGATACATCGCTGCGGGGACCAGGCAGGCCGCAATTGACAAATTCAAGACCCAGCAGCCCTCACCTGCATCGATTTTTCTCCGCACAACATCTTGACGACCAATCCTTATACCATGTAGACCACGACATTCAGCATGAGGATGATAGCTCTTCGACCGAGTCCGACCTCTCGCAGCAAGTCACTGAGAAAGATGACGAAGAGACACGGGAGCAAGGTCGGGATGAGATCGACGAGGAGCGAATGGGTGTCGTCAATGAGAGAGACCTGGAAGCTGTAATGCCGTCGTTGGAGAAGAGACAGACTACAAGATCGGTCAAGGATCCAAACCTGGTCAGTAGACATTAACACAGAATCTGAGTGCATTATCTTGCACATAGCATGACTGATAGTGTATCCCTGACAGGTGACATGGAATGGTCCCGATGACCCTGAAAATCCGAAGAACTGGACCCTGAGAAACAAGTGGGCTGCCACTATCGTCGTATCCTCCTTCACGTTCATTTCACCTGTCTCGTCGTCAATGGTAGCGCCAGCATTGACCGCCATTGCAAAAGAGTTTCATATTACCAACGAAGTTGAGATTCAGCTTACACTATCGATTTTTGTTCTGGCATATGCAATTGGCCCTCTTTTCCTTGGTCCATTGTCAGAAATCTATGGCCGAGTACCAGTGCTACAGTTATCCAATCTATTTTATCTAGTCTTCAATTGCTTGCGGCGTCTCGAAGAGTAAAGGACAGTTGATTGCTTTTCGGTTTCTGAGCGGATTGGGTGGAAGTGCGCCGCTAGCTGTAAGTCAATCTATGTTTACTGTCGAAGTCGGGTGCTGACGTCGCCCAGATAGGTGGCGGTGTCCTCAGCGATTGTTGGAGGGCAGAGGAGAGAGGCATGTCTATCAGCATCTACAGTCTGGCACCACTCCTCGGTCCAGCCGTTGGACCTATTGCGGGTGGCTTCATTACAGAGAAGACAACATGGCGTTGGGCTTTCTACGCAACGTCAATCGCAGATGCTATAATCCAAATCTTTGGACTATACTTTCTCCGCGAAACCTATGCCCCAAAACTACTTCACGCCAAGGCTGAGAGATTGCGAAAGGAGACCGGCAATTCGAATCTCAAGACCGAGTTCGAACATCCAGATCGAAGTCTAGCCAATATCTTGAAGCAGTCCCTAGTTCGACCTTTCCGCCTTCTCGGCACCCAAATCATCGTCCAAGTCCTCGCAGTCTATATGGCGTATTTATATGGTTTACTCTACCTCGTCCTCTCCACATTCCCTAGACTCTGGGAAGGGGTATATCACGAATCAGTAGGCATTGGCGGTCTGAACTACATCTCCCTTGGTCTCGGCTTCTTCCTCGCCACCCAAATCTGCGCGCCCATCAACGACCGTATCTACAAACGTCTAAAGAAACGCAACAACGGCGTCGGCAAGCCGGAATTCAGAACCCCACTCATGGTCCCCGGCAGCATGATCCTCCCCATCGGTCTATTCCTCTACGGCTGGTCTGCAGAAAAGCAGACGCACTGGATCGTACCTAATATCGGGGCTTGCATTCTTGGAGGTGGTGTCATTATAGGATTCCAATGCATCCAAACCTACCTTGTCGATTC
>JAABUP010005004.1_pt1 | contig 20892 bp, 29 predicted proteins | sample 5559201 | NCBI WGS metagenome assembly JAABUP01 (sample SAMN10711887, study PRJNA513373) | rock metagenome | isolation source: Antarctica rocks | place: Antarctica
CTGCTGTACTCTGGAGAAACATGGGCTGTTGTGAAACAACACATTAGCCCTTTGGCTGTTTTTCAGATGAACTGCTTGCGACGCATCTGTGGCATATCCTTGCGCGATCATGTGCCAAATGCTGTCATACTGAATAGGTGCAACACCCTATCTGTGGAGTCTCAGCTGCAAGGCAAAAGACTCAGGTGGCTAGGTCGTCATGTTTTCAGGATGCCTAACGATAGATTGCCTAAGAAGCGTTTGTTTTGTGAAGTCAAGGGGCTTTGCCCACCTGGCTGCCCTAGGTCTAGTTTCAATGATGTTGCATTACGTGATTGTCAAAACTGTCGTATTAGTAGGCCTTACAGGGATGCACAAGACAGGCTGCTCTGGAGAGACAAGACTTGTCCTGCACGTACCTAGCTCATCATGAGCTGGAAAGCGCTTTAATTAGTGTTATTATTATTACAGCATAGGGTTAATGGGCAATTCACTGCCCAGTAGTTTGTGCAGAAAGTAATTCCTCTATGGTACCTATTTACACATTTACAAGTTTTTCTAAAAAGTATAGAAGGTGACTCAAAAACTGAGTTCCTCAGCAGGCTTTTTGCTGAGAGTGCAAATGCTGCTCAGCACACACACGCTGTACAAAGAATTGTACAAGTGACAAGAACGGTCACCTGCACTGACATGTGGCCGTAGGCCACAGCTTGATTTTGCTCCTGCAGTGCATGAGCAGTGCTTCTTGCTACAGATGCAAGACTGTCAACCCTGTGTGCTTCTTCTACATGCTGAAATAGCAAACATACCCCCATAACTAGTTAACGATCAAGTGATTTCTTACTAGTATCTTCAAACGCCTTGACGGTATGACGCCGCCAAGCAAGCGACTGATCGATCCATGCACGGACGGGACCGAGACCGGCGTGCTGTTATCATGCGATGCTGTCACCATGATCTTGCCGGAAAATGCACGCCGCAACATATAGCAGGCTTACTACACTGCAGTAACAGCAACGCAAAACTTTCCTAGTACTGTTTCTGAGTCAACTCACAGGCCTAAGGAACCTGAAGATGTTTGTATTTTGTAGGCATGTCAGAGGCTTGTTGATGAGCTTCACATTATCATGCACCAACAGGCGATGCACGAAATTTGCAGCTGGTCCATAGCAAAATTTGCATGAAGTATGCCAGTGATTAATGCGGGGCGTCTGATCAAGGGACCTTGTGGCTGCAGGCCCACGCACTCATTTTGCTACTTCCTGCTATACCACCGCAGTGCAAGGACGCTGCATGTACAGCAGGCTTGCTATATTGCTGGCTTCAGTGCTGCTGCACACTTGCCCAATATATACTAAACACATTCATCTACATCTATTATTGGGGACTTTGCTTAATACAAGGCATCCCAGACTGCAAAGTTTGGCCCACTGGTAGCAAGCTTCCAGTCTTTTTGGCCTATTTGCAGGCCATCATCATGTGGGGACCAGTTACCTGGGCCAACTTTGACCGCAATCTTCTTGTCAACACTAGCAGCATATACATCATTGGTTGCTTTGTGCACAACCACCTGCAGGGAACAACACACTTCAGCAGCGTGCTGATGGACTAGTCATAGACAGCAATACAGAAAAGCAACACAAAGCGATAAAATCTGAACCAGTTTCTGCATGGCGTTCTGTTGCTCTCTAGCGTGTCCTCTGCATGGCAAGCATTGCCTGCTAGTTGTGTGCACCTGCAATGTGGCTGACAATGTTGCAGCTCTCATTTGACGACAGGAGCCTACCTTGGACCTGTTACTAATGCCATGTCGCTTTCTGATCTTCAAGAGCGCCTTGATGGACTTTTGCAGACCCTCATTCATGTAGTGGTCATAGAAGACGCAGGGGGTGCCGCTGTGGGTCAGCTGGTAGGCATGAGCCTCTCCCAAGTGATTCCAGGGAAAGGGCCAATGATTCAAAGTTGATCCTACAGCGGGCGCACCAGATCATTGAGCAGTCGGCGTCAATCACTGGTGCTCCATCTACTAATGAACCATATGTTGATCTCTTGGCCCAGACTGGCAACTTGTGGATGCTGCCCAGCATTGCCTTGAGTTCCACAAATCAGGGTACCAAACAGTATTATATGGTCATTTCATCAAGAACAGTGAAGCAAAGCGTTCAATCTGTGATCTGTTGTGTCTGAGAAGCCAAAGGTTGCTGCATGCAAACGCCACAGTCAAGCTGCTGGCGATAATATGTTGTTTTTGCACATGTGTGCGTTGCATATAAAGTTCAAGGATCACATGCTGCACCTGTATCATGGTTCTCAATGAAGGTAACAGCTCTGGAGGGCCACATGCCCATGAGGCCAGGGGGCCGGCCCTGCCCATCCACCAGCCGCCAGTACTCTCCTCGCCCCATGGCCTCTTGCAAAATACCTGCATATCCCAAGTGCCCTTCTCAAAAAGAGATCCTAGTGTCATCTGAATTGTGCATGTTGTAAAGTGCAATTTCCTCTCGCATGCCCATTGCAGCCATGCATCTCTGCTGCCGTTTATGTTGTTTAGTGTAATGTCGGGTGATGATGTCGATGTGCAAAAAAGCCTGTGCTGGGTATTTATAACATCAACACCATAAGTCTTCAACTAGTGCTAGCATGCTGCTGCTGGCTGTGTTGTTCGACATATACTTCTGTGCTTGGTGGGCATCGATCCATCTGCATAGTCGCCATCTTGTGCTGGGAGTACAACTGACTACCATTCAGAGTGCTGCTGGCTGCTGACTGCTGCCAGTTTGTATGCATCTGCTGGCTGTGAGTTCCAAAGGTGCCGTGACAAGTAAGATGACTTTATGGTGGCTGCTCAGGGTGTTTAGCTATGGCACATGTGCCTCTATGACTACAAATGGTGCGTTCATCTACATGTACATGGTGGTACATCAGGAAACATGTCAGACTGGCAGCAAAACAGGGTTAGTGAGCTTGGAGTTCAGACTGTATCCCGGGAAATTGCAAAACAGCATTTGAGAAGCATCACAATGGCGAATGCAAGCGAGGGACAACATGCAGCACAATCACTTTCAGACAGTTCTCAACCAGATCATTCCATGACAAAATCTGCATTCAGTGCTGGTGGCCAGTTTGAAAGCAAAGTCAGCAATCGATACCTTTGGTGGTGAAGTCAAAGGCTGCAGAAGTGCCGCCAGTCTTGTCACACCAGTTGACAGTGCGCTGTCTGTGAGCGTCCTGGTTGTAGTTGAGCACGCCATCGGTGTACTCACAGGTGTCCCAGTACTCTCCAAAGGCCATGAGAGGCACAGTGCCATTGATGTACTCCCTCACTGCTTCACCAGCTGCACAGTATGAAGTCATAAGCATCATTGGATGATGAAATGCTAAGAAATCTGGATCCCCCCCCCTCCCCCATATGTTCCTCCAATATGATGAAAGGTATGGCATGGCAATAGCTACATTTGATGTGCCGAACACTGCATCACACACGCCATATTGGGTTGGCGCAGCAGACACAGAGGACATCAGGTAGGTGTGCTTATGCATTGCTGCCCATTGTTGCTTGGCATTCCTTTGTGTCAGGTTGCACTAGCCAGACCTGGCAGCACGGGCTCAGAACAACAATGTTGCAGACAGTCACTTGCATCCAATCAAAAACACTGCTGATCTGTTGGCTGAGCAGCTCCAAGGCATCGATACATGGTGCAATAGTGCTGACTGGCATAATGATGCTGAAGGTCATAAGATCAAATGCAGATGCAGCAACCTTTTCAGTGATGTGTCATACCAATTTTGCCACAGCCATGTGTGTCATGGCTATTCCAGACACAAGGCATGTCAGCAAAAGGGCTAGAAGACATTCAACATTGAGATGCCAAGGAGGAACATGGGAGCAAAACCTAGAGGATGCAAAGTGAGTTCCTTACCATAGCCCTTGACAAAGTCAAAACGCCAGCCATCAAAGCCCACATTGTTCCTGAGCCATTTCATCCAGGCAGTGATGTCCTTGCGAACCCGCTCTTGGCTGTGGTCCAGATTGGGGGCTGCAACATAGTCCTCCTGGGGCTTGTGGTTGCCAGTGCCTCCAAATGAGGGGTTGTTGTTGCAGATGTAGGACTTGTCCCAGGCCAATCGCCCTCCAAACTTGTTCCACTTACCATCTTCCTACAGCAAGTCAGACCCACACTGCATGCATGCTCTGTATGCTTGCTGCATGCACACAAGACTCTGTGGTCACAAGATGTGAACCTGCACTTGGACAGGTGATGAGACACTACCTGGACCGAAATTGAGCTGAGCCTGAGGCTCAGTCAGGCTGTCAATAAGCAGCAGCAAATTGGATTACACAACTTTGACTGTTTGCATAAGCAAGGTTGCTGCACAGCATGCTGTGGCATGTACCTGGAAGTGAGCACATCTGTGGTTGATGACAATGTCAGCAATAGCCTTCACACCATTCTCATGCATGACCGCCAGCAGCTCCCGCAGCTCAGCTTCTGTGCCATACTTGCTGTTGATGTTGTAGTAGTCTCTAGGTAAGTAGCCTTGAGCGCTGACTGCATCACTAGGGGGCGGAAGCCATACAGCTGTGAAGCCTGCATCTGCTACTCCGGGCATTTGCTCTTTCAGTGTCTGCATGAGGCAACACAGCAACTGAGCCATCCAAGCAATGCGTGGCACAATCCAGACTTGGCTTGATCGCAGCAATGGTGAACATCATGTTGGCGCACAGGTGCACAGTACTGAGTGCCAAGGGACAGCAACAATGTGCACCTGGTATGATTGCATGCAGGGACATGTATAGTGATATATTGCAGGCACTCGCCATGTCCAATATATACAGCCATGTGACAGAGCTGCTGCAGTGTCTGTGGAACAAAGATCCCACCCATCAGACATATTGAGAGACAGTCAAGAAAGGAGTGCAGCAGACTAAGGCCTGACCTTGTACCAGTCACCCTTGCAAGATTCCCAGTTGAAGCCTTGCAAGATGAGCTCCAGACCTGTGCCAGCAGCTGGACCAGATGAGGTGGCACCTCCAGCCTGCACACCACACGTGCACCTGCTGAACAGGAGAAGCTTATCAAACGGGCATTTGCATACTGCAGCAGCAGTTGGTGCTCGTGTTGGTTAGACGGCAAAGCACAAAAGGTGTCTGAACATGCACACTCATGCTGCTAAATTGATGGCGACAAGACTCTATCCAGTTCTTACCTGTCTTTTAGCATAACTTGGATGTTCACACAGGAAGGAATGCACAAGCAACAAATAGTTGAGCTGTCACCCTAAACTTGATTTCAGAACACAATTGGGGAGTACAAGAAAGCCTGCGGCTCAGAACAGCAGTATGTGTATGGTACGGTGTATGGAGCAGTATGGACCTAGGAATGTAGGGATGACACTGCTCAGCCTGGTGTTGGTCAGCACAACACCTAGGCAATGACATGCTTGCATAGTTTGGAGATGTTGAGACCTTCATAGAAACGACAAGCGGGGCGCTGAATCAGAGAGGCTGACTGACTGACTAAGACTGACTGATGTGGAGTAGTTGCTTACTGGAGTCAAGACAGCTCAGGAGGGCTGACCACCATAAACACACAAGGGCTTTGCTGCCAACAACCAAGTTGCAAGCAGGTGCCAGGCACACAGGCACTCAACAACGATGTGCCTTGCCACATGCACAAGCCAGAAGTCACTGACCCATAATCCAACTGACTAGCAAAACGCAGTATGAGGCGTCGTTTTGATTGCATGAGCCAGGGGACAGGTGGAACAGCTGCTTGTGCCTGGGAAGAGGGTCTGACCTGAAATCTGAGGTCAGCCCCAGGGCCCCGAGCAGCTTGAGGCTCAACGGCCTGGGCAGGGGGGTTACGGCGTGATGCCATGACTGCCTGCATGGCTGCCATGCGCCGCTCCAACAGGGCTGCTGCCTCTGCCCTTTTCACCTCTGCCTCTGTGAATGCACTGGACTCTGCCTGCAGCAGCATACCAGTGGTGCATTGCATCAGTGGATTTTAGATTGTTGACTGTTCATGAGCGAGCTTGCAATGCAGTCAAAGCTGGTACACGGTGCATTACAGCAGGATACTGTAAGCTAGGCTTTGTTTCAGCTTGGCCTGCAGATGTTATGATGGATGGAATTGTTTTCGACGGTGTTGCTGCAACCTGTTGTGCCATTCTGTATATCTAATTTGCTTTTTCAAGCCTGGCTTCAGAGGCGCTATAACTGTTTCTGGCGCTGATGGCAATTGGTAATACTGCCTGACAGCTCTGATGAGTCTGCCATTAGCTCATGGTCTGATCAGCAGACTGCAATAGCTTGTACAGATATGCGTCGTTCTTTTTGCATGCTGCTTGGCATGTCGCATGACGACCCTGCAATGCTGCCGAGTCTGCCTCGGCAGAATTTGATTGCTTGCACATATACTCTTATGCTTATTTGGGGTGGTAGCTGCCATGCCTTTGTCTTTGACCAAAGTGCCTCAGCTATTCGTGCTGTTGTGATGGGGAAGAGTGCTGCTTTGACAGCTGTTGCTGCTGTCATCTGTGTTGCTGTGATCCTGCTGACGCTCTATCTGAGGGACTGATGTGGCTGCTTGATAGAGAGCTGGAGGCACCTGTTTTCAGGCTTCATCCTGCTGGTCCTGCTATGGCTGTGGCTGCAAGCTATGGCTGTGGCTGCAAGTCCTAACATACCAAACTGCTGGCTGCAGACCTGACATCCACAGCTAACGCTGGTGCAGTGCCGCAGCATACTTTTGCAAGTTGCATGCAGCAATCAAGTCAAGCACAGGTATACTGCACATGCCAGAAGTGTCTCAGGGTGTAAACTCACTCCTTGCTCTGAAAGCTCCCCAATGCGTCTTTCAATGGCCACCAAGGAGCTGGCAGCCTGTTGCATCTCAGCAGCAGCTGTTTCCAAAGCAGATGCACCACCCTGCATAACAGACAAGAGCTGGAGGTGCTAAACTTTGCAACCCGTGCATATTCGCCTGAATGATCAAATCTGCATTAGCACACAAGTCACCTGCAACTGTCCTGCAGACTGACGTATCTGCTTGGCTTCGACTGCTGGAGCGGCACCAAAGATTTGGGGCTTGGAACTGCGACTGGTGGCAGAAATCAATGTCAGCAGTTGTTTCCTCAAGCTGGCCCAATCGTCCTTAGGAATCTGCAGGCAAAAGTTAAAAGATCACAAAGTGCTGGCTGAATAGCAGGCTGTGTCTGGCTGTACAGGCAGTCCTAGCTGCTATACCTTCTGATGCTGCTGGTCTGTAACCTTGAACAGATCTTTCACCCTGCCTTCAGGAGTGGTGATGATTTCGGCAGCAACAACAATCAGCTGCAAGCTGTTGAAGGCGCCTGTCAGCTGCATCAGCAAGTCTGCTTGATCCGGCCCAGATATGGTGACCAGGGTGACACTGGGATCTCCTTTGTTGTCAAAGTCAATTTTGAGCGGCAATGTACTCATGTTGGAGCTTGATGCCTCTGGTGAAGCAGTTGCTGCTGCACTCAGGATGACTCCAGCCTGCAACACCAATTGCAAGGCTGTCGTGTCCAACGTATCAGTGCAAAACCCAAATGGCACTGTGTGCAAAGTGTGCTCAGAAGAGTGTAACGAGGCTGCTCAAGCTGAGGTAAAGCAATGACAGGTGCATATCATGTATGTAATTGCATTTGGAGCCTGACCAGCACCTGAAAGGGACGTCTTCGAGCCTTGTGCTGATGCTGCCTGACTACCTGCCTTGATAACCCTGTTGCTGGTCTCACTTGGGCTTTTGTCAAGAAGCACAGCCGCGAGCAACGGTGCATGCTGTGCCATGTTTTGCTGAAAAGCCTGTGAAGTGGAGAAACACTGCTTCAGCTGCTCGAAATGTATCTGCCTAAAGCGTCACTAGCACAATCAGACCTGCTTGGAATCTCACTGATGAGGCCAGGTGTCGCTGGCGTGCCTGGGTTCGTCACATTCATTTGTCACTGTGACGAACAAATCACAGGTCTCATGTGAGTGTCTGCGGAGTTTCTCGGGCGGAGCTCATTGCGTTGCGCTATGAAAAGGGCGCAAGATCATCGCCAGGATCGAGGTCAACTCAGTTGCAGTTTGGCAGGTAGAGAAACTACGTTCACGCAGCAGTCGACACTTTCGCACAGAATGCTGAGGCGGCGACAGAATCGCAAGGTTGTCCTTGGACCGCATGAACCTATAGTTGTTTGCACTGTTTGCGAATGGCATCCCCTGACGTGTAGGGGATTTGCCTCAAAGTTGGCATGCACGTTTGAACGGCAGATGACTAATGACCGTAGCAAAATTATGCAGTGCTACAGTAAAGGCATCAAGTCACAACTTGCAGGCAAGCTTTAGGCTGAGTTAGGCTGGCAAAATATGTTGCTGCCAGGATCAAGCCAAGACACAACAAACAGGGTATTGTCATCGAAATACAGATGCATCGTATGGCAGAGTGGTCAGTAAGCTTGCATATTCCTTTCATGTCAGCCTGCCAAGTCCAAGTGAAGGAAGCTCTGTATGCTATGCATAGATGCTGTAGTATGGACTGCATTGCTCCAGCAACATATGGTACAATGTCTTTCTTCAATCTGTGCAAGCAGACAGGAAAAGCAGGGCAGGCCAATACACCTCAGCAGCGACAGGCATAGGTTCAAGAAGTGTGCTCATCCAGATCCACGACTGCCTGAGAAAGCAGCCTGCCATTCTTTGATCTTTGCCACTTAGTACAACCAGAGACGTTGGAAGTCATGTTGGTGACTGCTCTACTGGTAGAGGGCTTTGGCGCCTTGTGGCTGCCAATCTTTGAGGAGCAGCTAGTCAGGTAGGCATTGGTAAATGCCAGATGTGGCCCCGGTGCATGAGTGACCGGCACAAAAGGACTGCAGCCAGTATCCTTGGTGGGTGTGATGAGCTCCTGATTGCTTCTGACATAGCTGATCTCAGCTGTGGGAGCTGCTGACTGCATAGGATTGCTATCAAGCGTTGCTGGGTAACAGCGTCTGTTGTGCAGTGCTAGGCCTAATGTGCACAGCAACAGACATGCGCAAAGGTACCATGGAAGCAGGCCAAAGGCTTCATGAGAGATGCTTCTGACAGGCGTCACTACAGTGACTTCTTCCCACACTTCTTGCTGTGAAGCTTGCCTATCGTGCATGGTTGGGTTAGCCGCCACTGGACATGACAGCTGGTCATGCAGCTTGCGCCCCAATAAGCCAAGCAGTGTGCCATCATACATTGTCTGTGAACAAGGCAGTCTTGCAGCTGGATCATTGTGCAGCGCGTCCATCAACACCTCCTCAGACACAGCATAGTAGGGCAGATCTGTCACATGACCCATAGGGTGTGGTGTCTGGAGCTGTATTGCAGCCCCATGCATCAAAGATGCAGGCACAGTCAAGCTGGACAGGCTGCTTGAGTATCTGTCTGAGCTGCCTGTGAGTCTGGTTGGATCTGCTGTGGGATACGATGTCAGCTGTGACTGTGAAAGATCCTCACCGAGGTTCACTGTAATGTAGCTAGCACGTCCTGTAAGGTGAACGTAGACTGAGGACCTGATCTGCTCAAGTGTCACAGTCAGCAAGCCAGCTCCATGAAATTCTGCTACGTCCAGAATCAGCTGGAACAGAACAGGCTTGCCCAAGTTTGCTAGCTGAACACATTGTTGCCGTCTAGCCTGCATGTCAGCACACATGATGTTGTTGTGTGCTTCATCTCTTGTCATCAGACCTGCATTGTAAGCTATTATGGAGACAAAGCAGAGATCAAAAGGCACATGATCTGTACAATGCACGTCAGCCTGTATTGCTAGCAAGGCTTTCTGCTGATAGTCCCACCCGTGCAGCAGTACATGAATGGCAATACCTGGAAGTGATTGGTCTGCAGTTGCACCGAAACACAGACGCCTGTATTAGATGAAGTAGCCAATGCAACATTCCCAGGCAGCAACACCTGCCTGTGCCATAGGATTGCACATAGCACAAAGGCTAGTGGAGTACACAGCATTGGGGATTGGCTCTCGGCCAAATCTAGCTGCTCTGTAGTGCTTACCCGTACAGCATTGAGACCTTGTTCATTTGAGCAAGCGTGTCACTTTGTGAGCTGTAAGCTGAGCAGCCTTTCTGCTGCAAAGAGCCTATGATTGCCAGCAACAGCAGCATCGGCGTCGTGACTACGGCAGACTTGTGCTGTGCCGCTGTGTGCTGCATCTCGAGCGCTGTCCACTTCAAAAACCTGTCGGCACGAGCAGCAGTTTGTCTCAGCTGTTAGTACGACCAAAGTTTGAGTACACCTCGTACGTTTCGTGCTGATGCGTGCTATGATTACGTTCTGGTTGGTTGTGAATCGCTGTTTTTGCAGGGACGATGCAGAAGCGCTGAAAGAAGTTCAGTTGCAATCTTGCCCAGCCGAAGTTGTTGCACGAAATGGGCCGCCGCTTGAGCTTTCGCCTGCAGCGGTGGCCAGATCATTTAAGTGTGCACAAGGTGGTGATGCAGTCAGCCCAGGCTTGGCAGATAGTGGCATCTGAGCACGCTCTTTGATATTTTTTGGGCTTGCAATTGGCATGAAGCGACGACGCTGCAGTTCCAGAGGATATTTGCTTTCAAAGCAGGCCAAAATGAGCCAATGACCAGATGTAGATCTTGAGCTAATTCCGTCCTTTGGCGCATTTCCTCTTCCGCGTTGTCGTTGCTTCTGCTACTGTTGATGGCTTCGAAGCCAAAGGACGTTTGTGACAACTGCAGATCCACCAAGAAGTCAAGCTCCAATTCAGATTTCTGGTTGGAGAACAACAGGCTGCAAACGACTGCTAGTACCGTCTGGATCAGCAACAGCCACTAAGGTCAAGCGATCAAACCAGCCAGTCGCCGAATCACGAGTGACCCCCGCTGACTGGACGATTTGTCCGCACAAGGTGTCCCACACACGTATGCTACACGTTTGTCACTGCAGGAGCCAAGTCATATTTGGTAACAGCTGCTCGCTATACGCAGCAACAGCAACTAACAGCCAGGAAAGTGACTGAGCCCAAGAGCGGTCAGATGCAATAGGCAGCTTGCGACTCAGGCTGTACTTTGTGTCTGCCTTTGGCTGCCCTGCACATACATAGTATCCTTTGCATCGCCACACCTCAACACTGCTCACATTGTCTGCAAGGCAATTCCTGCAGCATGTGCAAGCCGTGCTACTGCAGTCTTCACATGACTTGCAAGCCCCTCTTGGTGTTTGTCTCTTCAGCCTCTCTGTTTGATCCGGAGTTCCCAGGAAACACTGCAGTGTTGTAGGCAATATCTGTCCTTTGCCATCTGAAGCCGTGTTTACATACAGACCCTGCTGGCCAAAAGGACACTGCTGACCGACCGCTGGCAGTGGATAAAGCTCAAGTGGCTTTAGCTTCAGAGCATTAGCGTCTCTCACAGCCGCCAGCCAATCATGCCCCACCTGATGACTTGAGCAGTGTTGAATAGCAGAAAGGCTTGCAGAAGAAGGCTGCTGCACTGACAAGAACCAATTCCCATATGTGCCTGTACTTGTCTACTTGTTGCACATTCTCCTGAAACGCAGCACTCTGTAATGTATGCAGTGATCCTATATTTTGCACACACACATTTAGACTGCTCATGGCGCAGTATAGCATGTGTGAAGGTGCCATGTAACTCAGTACTCCAGGCTGTGTTATGTTGCACATTTGGCAGTCAAAGAATATACCCAAATGTAATACAGGACTGTCCCCGTCATCAAAGCGCCAGCCTCCTTGGTATTGCATGTGCAGGAACAACAGTCCCTAGTATCAGAGCACCAGTGCTTTCAGATGCTTAAAAGCATAATGTATGGGACAGACAGCAGCATCCACTCCCTCTCTAGGCTATCCTGGGACAATGCATCTGTGTTCTGACCAATGCTACACAGCTTTGCCGCAGCTGGTATGTGGTGTGTTCAAGCTAAGCTCCGCAGCAATGAAATGCGCTGCCTCTTTTTTGCATATCCACTTGGCAGCTTGTGGTTGAGGCAGCTGCATCACATGAGGTTTCATTCACCTTTGGGCGCAGATACGAGCTTGTGTTTTGTCATGCAGTATGCATGGTTATCCACGCCATCAACCAGCGCAGACCAGACAGAAGCAGCAGTTCCAAGCATCACACCCACATAATTGTTATGAGGCTGCAAGAAGACTTGTCTGTGCGCCATGCAAGCTCTGCACAGAGTCCTCAGCCTTGACGCAAAGCAAGCAATCATTAAATCATTGAGGATGCGGCTGGCATTCTGACCAGACACAAGCTTGATGGCCAGCTACGAGCTTGCTGCAGACGGGAGTCAGACCAAGAAAATCGCATTCTTGAGATCTGCTACTGCATAAAAGCTTAATGACTTTGTCAGCCTGGGATACGCCCATCATGTCAACTTTGCAAATGTTGTGCAGACTGCACAATGCATGCAATTTCGGCCGGGCCCAGGGGGCCAGCATCTCCTGCCACAATACCGTGTCTATTGCAAAGTCACAAATTAAAGCGTATATTACACAGCAGCATCTGGAGCAGATCTCACATCTGTCGATTAAGACATGTCTTGGGTACAAATACAGCATACGTATCATGCAATACAAGGCTGAGACATCAGCAATACAGGTCTGAAACAGACAAAGGTACATTCGTGCCCTGATCTGCAACATTGTACAGTTTATCCTATACAAACAGACATAAGGCACCACAGCGGCTAAACCACATCTCCTTGCAACAGAACACACTTGCAGCTGCAATAAAAAGGTAATGTACAAATGCCCTCAGTTCACTGGTCCTTCAAGTTCAGGATCAACCATTATACAGCTTGCTGCTGCCATACGCCCATCCAGTAAGTGCAAGTGCCGAGAGTGGGTGGGATCCCATGCAGTGTCACCACAGCGACTCTGGGTGCACAGCCAAAGCCATGTAGCGGCAGTCAACATCAGATGCACCGGACGCCGCAACTATTTTGTCCAATTCAGTCCTGCAAAAGCCAGGAGATGTCACTGTCCTGTCGGCAAATAAGCAGCACCAAAGTGGACAGCAGGTAAACATGAGACACCTGTCCACCCCAGAACCCACTCCAAAAGAATATATGGACACATTCCCCTGTTCCTCAGCCATGTGACGAGCCACTTCAACAGCCTCCTGGCCTGCAAGACACTTGCCATGCGGCTTGATCAGTCCAAATCTGTCACAGTTGGCGCAGCAGAAATGGACACCTGAACACATACAGTGTAATGAATGCATCCACCCTTCAGCAGTAGCAAGGTTTTCCATGGCAACCCTTTGTTAATCAATGTGCCTGATTGTGATTGCATTTCAAATTGCTACATACCTTGGTAGTGATCAATGCGCCCATCTGTAAGCAGGATTATTGTCCTGGGTGCTCCCGCTGCCAAGCTGCTCTGCATGTGCTTACTGGCTGTCTGGATAGCTAAGGCTACGTTTGTTCCTCCATTCATGCGTACCTGTCAACAGGAGCTTTGTGGTATGATACAGAGGCTGATCCAGACCCCGTAGGAGACAAACATTTTGCCAATAAAGTTTATGCCATAGCAGTGACATGACTAAGGACTTTGCAGATTTACATAGGTCTGATCATACCATGTCAGTCATGGCCTTCTCAAAACTGTCCTTGTCCTGGGTTTCTAGAGGTATCTGTATATGCACGTCATTACTGAATTGCATCACACCAACCTGCATCATACAATGCTGCATTTCGGGCTGTGCATGTCCATAGCAAACATCATTGGTCAGCTGAGCATGTTTGCACATGCAGGCAACAGGGTACCTTGCAAGCGGGCACCGAAGCCGATATGGCTGTCACAGCCTTGGACACAAATCCTGTCATGGCCAAAAAGTCCTCTGCAGTGCAATGAGAAACCATTTGCTAGATACATAAATGGCAAAAGCAACAGTGAGCTTGCAACAAATCTGGCTGATACTGCTCCAAGCACCTTGTGAAACAGACCCACTGCCATCGAGAAGGAAGGTAACGCCCCCAGCCACAGAATTGCTCGCTTGCTCTGAAGTGATGCGCTGCAGGACTGCGTGTAGCTCATATTGGCAGGGGGTCAACCTGAACAAGACATGTGCTGACACGGCATTGCGATAACGTCGTGTCAGCTGTCAGCAGATCGCGAGCACAGAGCGACAGGCAGCTGTTTGCTGCAACTACGTGTTGTATGTAGATATTTGTTGCGTACCAAGGCTCTGCCTGGCTGTCCGACACCGTCTTGCACCTGAAGAGCTCTTTCCACGACTGTGCAAGTACTGCTGCCTCTCTGGTCACGTCGTTGATGTCGCCAACAACTTGCTTGTACAAGGCCTCCCATTGCGTATCGGCGGACTGCAAGCAACATTCCACGCTGACCAGCGGGCTGACCGGAGCTCAGATACCAAGTCGATCCAGCTTGGATGCCGTACTCACCGACAAGTGTCTGTACCTCCACGAGACTTGTGCTAGCGAACACAAGTCCCGGTGAAGAAAATTCTGATATATCAAAGCAGTCGTGACCTCATCGGGCAGGTCCTCGATGCTGAAGGTCTGTGCTTTTGGCTGCTCGAGATGCAGCTTCGGACCTTTCGACTTTGCCTGCGTGGCCAGGCTCACTTGAACAACCACGGATTTATTAAGGCTTGCCAGTGCGGATGTCGGGACATCCGGCACAACTGCCGGAAGGCAGTGCATCACAGACGTCATGATGCAGCGGACCAAGTAGAAGCGAAACAGCAGAGCGAAACACATGAAACGCTCGCTCACGCATTGCGTATAACCGTAAACGGTCCTAGGCCTTTTGAATCATGCAGGATCAACATGCACTGGTCAGCCGGAGATCATGCTCAATGTGCTGTCTCTGCAAGCCTCTCTTGCTCAGCAGCCTGCCTCCTTTGGTCCTAGGTTGCCTTGCACCCCTCAAGACGTCTTTGTGGGCAGGCCAGTGATATAATGACAGCGCCACTACAATGATTAACGGTGGCACATTGGAGCTGCGCCTGTCTCCTGGATAGCAGACAGCCTCATTGCTGCCCGTGCATGAGCTGCTCAAGTAAAGATTAAAGTCAAAAATGGAGCATACTCTGCTCTTTCACAGCATCTCAAAACGAAGGGGGAGAGCAAGGCAATTTGAACCGTTCGCTTCAGAGTTCGCGTTTGCGTCCAGGGTCGGATTCAATCAAGACGGGGTCGATCATTGAATCTATACATTTGAGAGTGATAGCAGTAATCTCTTGGAACGTGCACTACATCGTATTTGAGGCTGCATAGACTAAGTCCTCATGAGGCCAAGGAACAAAAGCTGCTACACAGCAAAGCTAACCCACTAGCTTGCAAGGCAAGGGCTATCCCTTTGACACTGCTGATGGCACTTGATTGCGCAAGCTGCAACCACTTTCCCAATCACGCACTAAGTGCAAGCTTCTACGCCTTGATGGCACTCACGAGCAACGCCCTCTTTCCATTACATACGTGCATGCACTGAACAGTGTCTTTACCTTGCTGTGTCTACAAATGCAACTAGTTTACATACTTCAATGCATTGTAGCAGTGTAAAATCTACAATATACACTGGCTGGGCAAATCAAAGCAGACAAGACCTGTTGCACGCTCAGCCAAGGGTTGTGACCTGTGCCTGACATCTGCTGTGTTGGGCTGGACAGAATAATACTGACAGGCAAACCTGCACCATATAGCATCACCTCTTGGATCTATTTTGACAGCTGCGAGCGTGACGAATGTGCCATCTGAAAACAAGACTGCATGGTGTAAGTGGTAGCTCTGCAAGCAGCGCAGACCCCGCAAGCGGTACACCTGGTTGCAACCTTTGAATCACACAATTCGTCCTCCTGGTGAGTACATGTCCTTTGCATCTGCTTGTACACTGTCATCTGACAAACATGACGCAAGCTAAGCTAAGCTCACTCAGGACTTTGACTTTCTAGGGAATGTGCTATATCTGTATTGCCACTTTCTCTTTTGTCCTGTGCTTCAATGTTGAGGCAGCAGCCAAGCTCAGCCCGATAAATGCTTTGCCTCACAAGACCAGATGGCTGCATTGCACGCCCACTGCAGCCTTGATAGAAGTATAGTACAAGGTACATTGATGTTGTCTACATGAACTCATCAAATGACATCTGCCTGCTGCAGATGGGACAGGTTTGACTGCGCTCCAGCCACTCGTAGATGCACGCCAAATGGAAATGGTGGTTGCACTGAGTCAGGATTTTTGGATTGTCTGCACAGCAATGGACATGTCAGAGCAGTCATGACTATGCTTGCAGAAGCTACATGCACACATAGAGCCAGAGTTCATGTGATAGAACAGCAAAACAACAGGTATGAGTCTTTTGAGGCTGCTCTTCTGTTGAACAGTCTCATGCCAAGACTTGCATGCAGATCTTGAGATGATCACAACCTACCATCTGAATAGGGGTCTAGGCAAGTTGGGCATACGTCTTCATCATCTGGGGCCAGCTTCAGGCCTGACCCCAACTTGGGGACCCTCGGTGAGTTGTCCCCCGCCTGGATCAATGCCACATTGTAGTGGTTCCATTACCCAGCATATATGACTTGCGTGCCAATGTAAAGGTGCAATCTCACAGCATGATAACTCAGGCAAGCCAGAGCTACTGTGTACGCATGTCAGTACCTTGGACTCTGCTAGCCGAGCAATCTGTTCTACACTCTGGATCCTTCTGTGGAGCCTTGCATTCTCAACACCTGCAACACCCACCTCATCAGATCATTGCTAGTGTTCACAGTCTCCAGCTGCGGAGCCAGTGAGCTGTTCTCACCGGATGTTGAAAGGGTTGCAACAGGCCTGTGAGCAACGCATGTTTTGCAAAACAAGCAAGTTTACTCAATGTTGTGAGAATGCACACCTGTTCTAGGAGTTGCACTGTTTGGTGTCCCTGCTTCCTGTAGCTCTGTGGAGGATGTCTGTCCCTGAATCAGACAGCAGCAACTCATTTGCAGCACAGAAATAGCAACCACAAGTACAAGAAGATGAGTACTCTTGCCTTGCCAAGCAGAGCGCTGCCTTCAGGGTCAGTTGGCTCTGAGACATGCGTTGTGTGAGTGGGCCCACGAGAAGGGGGCGACGGAGCCTGATAGTGAGAAGATATGGCACTGGCCTCAGGCCTGCTGTCTGGAAATGCGCTTGTATACCTGTTTCAAAATAGCAATCTTCGATACTGCGACCTTGAACGGTGTTCTGTTTCGTTTGCTGCTCACCTATTTGCATCACCGAATAATCTGGTCAGCGGCCAGCAGCATCCACAGCAACATCGTTGACACGACGAAGCGGTGGAGTCCGGCGAGGGCTCGTTTCTGAACATGCAGGCGCGATTGCGCGTTCCGGCTCGTCACCGCTGGTGAACCATGTCAAACTCTGATCTTTTTCGACGTGAATGCACTCATGCCGAGAGATGTTTCAGCATGCTGACGCGACAGCGCTGTTGCTGGCTGGAACTGAGCGCTTCCTAGAACTTGTGATCCACAGAAATGCCTTCTCGTCAAATGACGGAGACTGTGCGCGGCTTTATGCCATGAGCTTGCTGTGACGTCGGACGACAGTAGTACAAGAATGCACCTTTGGAAACCAAACAAGCTTTACATACAAGATGGCATCAGGCCAAAGAGTCATGAATCGAGCCTAGTCAGTACACCGGTATTGCGAATCCCTATGTCTCGCACTGACGTAGGACAGGGAAATGTGCACCCAGCCAGTCACAGTGGACAACCCTGCTTGTGCACGCTTGCCACAAACAACGAGCAAGTTCATCAATCCTGCAGTTGACCCTTTCCATTCACCTCAAGAAATGGTTTACAGTCAGTATCAGGCTTTGTGTGTTGCATGAAATGAGCATAGTAGTACTATACAGCGCAACACACACTTTAATGGTCTGGTCATCTATTGCGCTAAGATGCTTCGATTTTAAGCAGCAACATTATACATGCTAGAACTGCCAGACCTAATTGGCAGATCCATGCAGTGACCAGGGGCCAATTACATGCTGTCTAACCCTGCAGCTGGTCGCCTTCAGACACACCATTGGAGTGGCAACAGAAATTGGAGAATCTACAGCTAGCGCGAATTTGATGGCGTCTGTACTTGCAAAACTGTGCCTACAGCTGCTAATCAGCTGTAAACAGGCCTGACATTGAACACCAGGGACATCTCCAAACATGCAGATGCCCTCACAACAATAGCATAACAAAACAAATGGCAGTGCCAACTAGACGTGTGTCAGAAGACATGAGGACAGGAATCATAGGGCTCCCAAGCCATTCAACTTTCTGAGCTCCTCCATGACGACAAAGATGACTGTTGTCTGTGGACCTAAACGTACATACTGTGCTGTCCACCCTCTCAAAAGCCCCCTGGCACCCTCTCGCTTCACAATGTCTTGTGCACATTGCAGGGGGCCAGTGTAGTGGTTTCCTCCTGCAGACCAACATGCCACACATGAGACGCTGATGTGGGAAGCTGCAAAGCTAGCACTGGACCAAAGCAACGTCGATGGGCTGCTGTCAAAATGATCAGACCGGCCATGCAAACTGGCGATGTATCAGGTACGCTGCCCGCAAGTGCCATGTCAAGCCCTCCAGCCTTGAGACGCGCTGGGGCTTGAACAAGCAGAGATTACAGAGCAATGCATCTTATGTAAAGGCAAGCAAGACAAGATCAAGACTACGTAAACTGTGCATGACAAAACACATAGCATACCAACAAACATATGGGTCTTGATGACGTCCACAGGGGCTGTGGCAGTGGTGGTGACAAGGCCTGTGACCATGCTGGAAGCAATGTGGGTGCCAAAGTGGTCTCCAGCACCAGTCAGCTTGATGATTGCCTGCTTGATTTCGTCATATGTTGCGCATTGTGAGGCGGTCAGCACTGATGCACGGGCCTGCAGTATTGCACAACACACATTTTGCACCGCTGACGACTGCTGATCAGTGCCAGCACTGCAGCCATGCCAGTGCAATCCTGTTGCGCAAAAGACTCATGCTGAAAGCTGGGACTTTGTAGACCAGAAGCTGTCATGCTGCTGCCATGACAGAGGCTGCCCTAATACAGCAGACACTATGCTGCAAGCTGACACTATGAGGTGGTTATCATGTCTTGTCTGTTCATGTCTGCTCATGCACAGCACATCACGGTGAAGTCCTCCTCTCATTGTCATGCATGGGGTCAGACAAAGGGTGTGCCTAACAACCACAATCATTCATCAGAGGCATCATTGCTGGAATGAAGCATTGTTCGCAGATAATTTCAGCTGATAATCATAGTCTGCAGGACAATGATTAAGCCTACCATGGATGGACCAGACCCCCTCCAGAGACCTTTGACACCCCCCTCAGCCAGCACAGACTTTGTGGACGCAAGCATTGTTTTATGAGGGTTGTTTTTAGACTGCATCCTTGTCTTGATTAGGTCTAGAGGATTTGTGATGACAGCCGCAAAACCTCCACTGATAGAACCAGCGGCAATTTTGCGCACCAAAGAACGGTTCTCGCTGGTGACGCCCATTGCTTCCTTGACGGGACCATAGCAGCCTAAACGCACACCTGCATGCAGAAATGCGCTCAATGCCATGTGCTGCTGTGAATATGCTTTGCTGTCTGGTTGCAGCTGGTGCAAGCCGTAGCTGGTGCGCAGTTTATAGTACAACAGTAATCCTGGCTGTGCATGAAACATTCAAAGGCAGTCCATGCGCGATCACATTTCATGCAAAGGTCAGTCTGAGAAGGTGCAGAACCAGCAATGAATGGCATTTGAGTGTTGTGCTGTCCTTTGCATGAGCTCACCTCCATAAAATAGTCCTCTACCAATTGCAGGTCCAAGTCCACTATACAACGCAAGGAACCCTTCATTCTTCACTATATTTACTCCTGTTTTTAGCTGCAGGACAGACGGTATGAGCATGCAGGTGTGCCAGTAGATGACGCTTCAGCAATCACAGTCACTCACCAAGCCAGGAGGCTTTGTGCCGTCTGGCATTCTGATAGCCTGCAATTGCATTCGGACCTTTGTGACGTCTGCAGCCAAACATAAAGCATTTATTATAGCAAGATGCCTGAGTGGCTTTTCCCAACTGATGCAAGGCAACAGCGATTCAGCAACCCACCCATAGGCATGGTTGCCACATTTGCAATGCTGACACTGACGCCACTTGTCGCAAACCCTTTCATAAAAGTTTTTAGCACATCTGACTTGACTATCTGCATACAAAGATGACAGTGGGGGATAACAGGGTACGTGATAGATAGTGGATCTCCTGTTGACTTGTGTGAAGTTTGGATCACCATATCAGGTTCATATTGATGGGACAGACAGTGCCAGCTGGACACTGCTCAGAATTTGAGTGTTCTTTGAGCAAGCAAGCTATGACGCCGCTGAAAGCGGGTGAACATTCAGTGAACGTTTTCGGTTCGCAAAATTCCCCGACACTCACTGTGTCGTAAAGTAAACGCCTACCTCGGGAAGAGCGTCAGCTACAGATGAGGTGCTTGTCACCTGGTGACCAGTGGTGACCTCCGTCATTGTGCTTGCTGACAGCTCGAGTCACTGTAGCCGATGCAGCGCTGAGTGAAACGAGTCGGTAGTCGACACGCTTGATCGCACAGCACTGCTGCAGTTGACTTTTGCTAAACTCTGCCAGGTCAGCGATCCAGCTCCTTATTGCTCTTTTGGCTGAGCTGGCAGGCACGTGTCATTGTACACGCTGTTTTTTGTGCTAGATTCATTACAGTACATCGCTCATGTTCACCTAGATAGGATAGACAGGCTGTGTCTAGTGTGCAAGTCATTGGATTGTGTGGAGGACGAGCAGCACTTTGTTTTTGATTGCCCAGCGTACAGCCACATCAGGTCACAGCATTTGGACCTCCTGCAGCACTGTTGTACT
>JAABUP010005006.1_pt1 | contig 20886 bp, 18 predicted proteins | sample 5559201 | NCBI WGS metagenome assembly JAABUP01 (sample SAMN10711887, study PRJNA513373) | rock metagenome | isolation source: Antarctica rocks | place: Antarctica
CCTACACCACCCTCACCGCGATCACCCCCGGGTGACTCAGGTGGCGTCGGTGTAGTGCGGGGGCCCCTCGATCGGGCGCGCCGCGTCAACGGGGGCGGTGTCGAGGCTCAGCGGTGAGGCTTCATCGTCGTCGAGCCCCTCCAGGCCCTGGGCGGCGACGAGCCGAGCGTGCTTCTTGTCGTGTGCCATGGCAACAAGGAGGGCGCCCTCGAACAGCACGGTGAGGGCGATAGCCAGGATGGTCATCGACACGGCGTCGCCGCCGGGGATGACGAGGGCGGCGAAGACGAAGAAGCCGAAGATGATGCCCCGGTTCCACCTGCGCAGGTTCGCTGCCGGCAGCACCCCCACCTGGTTGAGCATGACCACCAGCAGCGGCAGCTCGAAGCTGACCCCGAAGATCAGCAGCAGCGCGATGAGGAACCCGAAGTACTGGTCGGGGGAGAGCGCGACGGTCACGACACCGGCACTGAAACCCAGCAGCACTTGCAGACCCTTGGCCACCACGTAGTAGGCCAACACGGCGCCGGCGGTGAACAGCAGCGCCGCCGCGGAGACGAAGATCGTGGCGAACTTGCGTTCGTGGGCATGCAATCCGGGGGTGATGAAACCCCACAGCTGACTCAGCCACACCGGGCTGGACAGCACCACCCCCGCCGCGACCCCCACCTTCAGCTGCAGCAGGAACGCGTCGAACACCCCGGTGGCCAACAACGAGCACGACCCTGGCACACCGGACAGGTTGGCCCGTCTGCTCGGGTCGATGCTGCAGTAGGGGTCGGTGAGAATGGTGCCGAGGCTGGGCAGGCCGAACGGGTGGTGTCCGAACCAGAGGAATCCGAGGGTCCCGCCGACGGCCAGCGCTATCGCGGCGATGCTGAGGCGGCGACGCAACTCATACAGGTGATCCATCAGCGACATGGACCCATCCGGGTTGGTCCTACCCGGTCCTCGAAGAACAGCTATCGGGTTGAACACCCTCAACTCGTCACGGCTGCGTGGGTGATTCGGCGCCGGCGTGCCGCGGGGGTTCGGCGGCGGCCCTCGGGGCCGTGGCATCGAGGAAGCGCTGAGCCTGCAGTCGCTGTTCCTCCAGTGTCCCCGACCGCGGCGGCAGCGCCGACGGCACGTTTCCCGACGGTGAGGTGGTTCCGTCGGCGGCGGATGTCACGTCGTCGTCGAGCAGGCCTTTCGTCTCCGCTTTGAAGATGCGCAGCGAACGTCCGATCGACCGTGAGGCGTCGGGGAGGCGTTTGAACCCGAACAACAGCATCACCACCACGGCGAGGATGAGGAGTTCAGCGGGACGTAGGTTCACTGGCGGTCTCCTCAGCTAGGTGACAGGGCTGGACGATCTAGGGGTGGACGAGGGAGGCGAACACGACGGTGTTGTTGTCGTAGCTGCGGGTCTGCTTGTCGAACGTGCCCCCGCAGGTGATGAGGCGCAGCCCGGCATAGTTGATCGGCCCGTAGACGGTGTCGGTAGGGAACTGGTCCTTGGTGTAGCTGTTGACCGCGTCGACGCGGAAGTTGGCGGTAGTCCCGTCCGCCCGGGTGACGGCGATCATCTGTCCGGGCCGGGTGGCCCCGAGGTTGAAGAAGACGCCAGGCCCGCGGTAAGAGTCGACGTGACCGATGATCACGGCTGGCCCGAGTGCACCGGGGGTGGGTCCCAGGGAGTACCACGCCGCTTGGGAGTAGGTGGTGGGCACCTCGATGCTGCCGTCGGCGTTCAGCCCCACCTTCAGCAGGTTGGAGTCGATTCCGGTAGCGGAGCTGCGGACCGCTACCGGTGGCGAGGAGGCCATGCTGAACGGCGGCGGCGGATTGGGCACCGGGGTCGGCGTGGGTGGCAGCGCGATGCCCGGGCCCGTACTCGCTGCCGGTGCGCTTGCAGCGGACACCGCCGCGGGACGCCCAGCTGCGGCAGGCCCGGATACGGCAGGCCCGGCCGCGGCGGCGGGTATCGCACCGAGCGAGCCGGGCGGAGCCGGCGGAGCTGAGGCTTGCGCGAAGTAGCCCCCCACCAGCAGGACAGCGGTGACGAGGAGCCCGACGCACATCAGCAGGTACACCGAACCCCGCGCCCGCCACGCCGGGCAGCGACCCGGGTTCTCCGAGCTACGGTGCCGCCCCGAACTACGCACCTGCCCAGCGCTCCTCTCCGTGCACGACCCACCCCGGCCCCCGGCCGAACACTTGTCCGGCCGGGGCACGCAGGGGCTCTGGTCATCCATCTCCGTCGTCGGTTACTGGCTGGTGTCTACGCCTGGGTGGTGTCTACGTCGTCGGTGACGCCATCGGCGGCGGTCTTGCGGTTGCGCTGGTACGCGCTGGCCGCTGCCGCCGCGCCGGCAGCGGCGACGACGCCCCCGACCAGCAGCTCAGTGTTGCGCCCACCGGCGGTCCCTCCCGCACCCGTCGCGACCCCGCCGCTCGGTGTCGCCGTCGAACCCGTGCCGCCACCGCTCTGATTCACCTCGCCGTTGACACCGGCCGGGAAGAACCCGCCGGACGTCGCGACGGCAGGAGTGAGGTACACGATATTGAGCACGTGACCGAATGTGCGGCCGAAGGCGAGTCCGTTGTCGTCGGTGGGGACGATGTTCGACGCGCCATTCACACTGATGCCTTGATCATCGGTGCCCACCCCATCGAGGCTGCCGCGGGCCGCGGAAATCTTGCCCGCCGCACCCTGGGCGTCGACCCCCATGCCGTACAGGGTCGTCCTGATCAACGCCGCATGATAAGCCTCCACAGCGAGGATTCCGGCTGCTGCGCCGAGGTAGGTCTTGTTGGTGATCAATGGCGCCGCGCCCTTGTAAGCGGTGACCCCGACGTCTTCGAACACGAAGGCCCCCAGCAAGAAACTCAGCTCGTCTTTGTAGGGGTCGAAAGTGTCCCCGAGGCCGGCGGCCTTCGCCGCGGCCTTGAAACTCGCGTCGAGGTCGATGGCCGGGCGGGACACCGCGGAGTTGCCCAGCGCGGTGCGCAGGAACACCACGTGCTCCTGCTCGTCCTTCGCGATCTCCTGCGCGAACTGCTTGATCGCCGGAGTCTGGAACGTCACGGCGCGGCCACCGGTCACCGCACCCTGGGTGCCGGTGCCCCCAGTGATGTTGTCGCTCAAACCAGAACCGGTCGTCGCACGCGCGTAGAACTCGGCCTCGAGATACTCCAGGTTCAACGCGAAGTTCAGGATGGCCGCGTCGCTGGGGCCCCCGGTGACAGCGGCGAACGCGTCAGGTGCCCCGAGCATGGACGCAGCACCCACCCCGAGACCCGTCACTCCGGCCGCCTTGAGGAACCGTCGTCGGTCCATCGGGTTCTCGGCACTGCGATTAATTGCGTTCGTGATGAACTTCGACTCGAACATCGCCACTTCCCCTGGTCGTCTGCACGCATGGACGATGACGGTCTGGGCACTTGCCCGAGCTCAAGATCAGCTACCGCCACGGGGCCACCGCCAATCCGGGGTGACCATCACCAGATAATCACGGATAGCACCGGAGTGCACGATCTTGTTTCGGTGCATTGCCAAACCGTAAGCAGCATTTTTGATGTCGACGTGCAATCGATTCCCCTACCCGGTCGAAACTCAGGGGTTCCCAATGAGCAGGTAGGCACCACGCTCAGATGTGCCGCGCAATTGATCATGTTATTCGCGAGAAAAAGAAGATCATCGGAGGCGAATGACGACCGTGCATGCGGCGCCGGGTGGTGACGGGCCGCTGGCTCAGCAGCCCGTCACCGGTAGGTCCGGCGTTACTTGGCCGGTCCGGCGTCACCGATGCGTTCGACGGTGGCGGTGCCGCCGTTCTTGCTGGCCACGAGCCGTACCCGATCATTGGCCGCCACCTGGCTCACCGTCGCCGGCTTCTTGGCCTTGTGGACCTTGGTGTTCGGGCTGATGGTGTAGGTGGCGCTGAACCCGTCATCAGATTTCACCGTGATCGACCCGGCGTCGACCGCGGTCACCACTCCTCGCTGCACGTCCAGCACCTTCGGCCCGTTCTTGGTGCGCACGGTGAACTCGCCGTGCTGCACTCGCCGCGCCAACCGGTCAGCACGATCGGCCTTCTTTGCACCCGGTGTGGCCGCCGCACCCGGCGCAGCAGCCGAGGTCCCCGGCGGGGTCGGCGTTGTGCTGGTCTGCGCAGCGGCGACCCCTGCCCCCGCGCCGGCCAGCGCGAGCGCCAATCCCCCCGCTACCGCCATCGACTTCGTGCGTTTCACCATCGGAACTCTCCTCATGTTGTGGACCATCGACAGGCGGGAACCCTGCGAGTTCCCGACAACCACCGTGACCGGTGAACCTGAGGCCAACCTGAGATAACTACCTCGGCTAACAACTCTTAGTGACCTCTTAACCCCGCAGGCGTGTTCGGCCAGGTCACGAAACCTTCACAGTTCTCGCAGACTTGCCACAGCACGCCCACAAACTCGCCGCCCAGCGTCGGGCCTTCTGGTTGCTCCGTGCGAGCACAGCCCGCACGGGATCTCCCGCTGAGAAGGTGTGGTGCCGTGCCGAGCAGGTCCCGACGGGTGTCGACGCGGCTGCGCTTGCCGACGACAGCTGCGCTGGTCCGACTCCACGGGCTACGTCGACGGTAGCCGCTACGCCGTGGCGATCCTCACCTCTGGCTCGGCAGACCAGTACGGGCAGTACATGAGCGACACCATCACCCAGCTGGCGAGGGATGTCATGCTCGGCGGTTCCCCCGCGGCGCCGGGACCGGGCCGTGTCCTACGTAAGGACCCCCGCCCAGCGGTGCCTGCTGGCGTCCCCCGCTCGGACTGTGCCATTATCTACGTATGTCACTAGATAACGAGGTGCATAGGGTGCTGCCGGCGGTGGAGCACGTGGAGCTCGCGGTCGAGACCTTCCGGATGCTGGCCGACGTCACCCGAGTCCAGGTGCTGTGGGCGCTGCTGGACGGTGAGCTGTCGGTCAACGAACTCGCCGAAGTGGTGGGCAAGCCGGCGGCGTCGGTCTCCCAGCACCTCGCGAAACTGCGCCTCGCCCGCCTGGTGACGACCCGACGGCAGGGGACGAAGGTGTTCTACCGCCTGCAGGACACCCACGTGCGCCACCTCGTCGTCGACGCCGTGCACAGCGCCGAGCACGCCGGCCTGGACACCCCGCAACACCACCGCGGCGACGCGGTGACCGTCCTGCCCACCCGCACCCAGGCCCGGTGAGGCGACCATGATAGAAGCTCCCGGTCACGGTCACGGTCACGGCTACGGGCACGGGCACGGGCACGGGCACGACGACCACGGGGACCGCGGTGGGTTCGCCGGCTTCGTCCGGTCCATCTTCCGCCCGCACAGTCACGACGCCGTCGACTCGGTGGACTCAGCGCTGGAATCCAGCGCCGAGGGCATCCGGGCACTGAAGATCAGTTTGGTAGCGCTGCTGGTCACCGCCCTCGCGCAGGCCGTGGTGGTGTACTTCACCGGATCCGTCGCGTTGCTCGCCGACACCATCCACAACTTCTCCGACGCCCTCACCGCCATTCCACTGTGGATCGCGTTCATGCTCGGCCGCCGCGTCGCGAACGGCCGCTTCACCTACGGCTACGGCCGCGCCGAGGACCTGGCCGGGGTCTTCATCGTCTTGATGATCGCGCTGTCCTCGGTGGTGGCCGGGTATGAATCCATCCGCCGACTGATTGACCCGCAGCCCATCACCAACGTGGGTGTCGTCATCGCCGCCGGGCTGATCGGTGCCGCCGGCAACGAGCTGGTCGCCCTCTACCGGATCCGGGTCGGCCGCAAGATCGGTTCCGCGGCGTTGATCGCGGACGGGTTGCACGCCCGCACCGACGGGTTCACCTCCCTGGCCGTCGTCGTCGGCGCCCTCGGGGTACTGGCCGGGTTCCCGCTGGCCGACCCCATCGTCGGGCTGCTCATCACCATCGCGATCCTGTTCGTCCTGAAGAACGCGGCCGCGGACATCGGCCGTCGACTGATGGACTCCGTCGACCCCGACCTGGTCGAGACCGCCGACGCCAGTTTGCGCTCGGTTCCGGGCGTGCTGGACGTCGAGACGTTGCAGTTGCGCTGGGTGGGGCACCGGATGCGGGCTGAGACCGCCGTCACCGTCGACGCCGGCCTCAGCGTGGTCGCCGGGCACGAGATCGCCGTGACAGCCCACCACCAACTGCTGCACGACGTGCCCCGCCTGGTCGACGCCACCGTGCATGTCAGCCCCGCCGGGGCGCCCGGACAGGATCAGCATCACACTTTGGACCACCACCACCACCACCACCACCACCACCACCATCACCACCGACCGCCGCTGGGAGGTGGCCGTTGACCGGGCCAGCGTCCCCCGCCGGGCCTGCCGTGCACGGCGCACCTCCCAGCCCGGCCGACATCCGGCGCTGGCGGCGCTACCTGGCCAACGAACGCGCCGAGGCTGCGGTCTACCGGGACCTAGCCAGCCGGCGCACCGGCGAAGATCGGGACATCCTGCTCGCGCTCGCCGACGCCGAGGGCAGGCACGAGGAGCATTGGCGGCAGCTGCTGGGTGATCAGGCGGGCGGGCCGCGTCGCGGGGCACTGCGGATCCGGGTGCTTGCGCTGCTGGCTCGCCGTTTCGGGTCGGTGTTCGTCCTCGCGCTGGCGCAGCGGGCCGAATCGCGGTCACCCTACGACGCGGACGTCGACGCGACCGACAGTATGGCGGCGGACGAACGTATCCACGGTGAGGTGGTGCGCGGGTTGGCCACCCGGGGCCGCAACCGGCTGTCCGGGACCTTCCGGGCCGCGGTGTTCGGGGCGAACGACGGGCTGGTGAGCAATCTCGCCCTGGTGCTGGGCATCAGCGCCAGCGGGGTGTCGAATCGCACTGTGCTGGTGACCGGCCTGGCCGGGCTGCTGGCCGGGGCACTATCGATGGCGGCCGGTGAGTACGTCTCGGTGCGCTCGCAACGCGAGTTGCTGGAGGCCTCCACCCCGGACCCGCACGCCCACACCGCGGTGTCCCGGCTCGACGTGGACGCCAACGAACTCGCCCTGGTGTACCGCGCGCGGGGGATGAGCGCCGACGCCGCGGCCGAGCGCGCCACGGAGATCCTCGGGGAGTCCGACACCGGGACCACCCGAATGCCCACGGCGGCGGAAGGCGACCCACACGAATCCATCGGCACAGGTGTCGGTGCAGCCGCGTCCAGCTTCGCCTTCTTCGCCTCCGGCGCCCTGATCCCGGTGCTGCCCTACCTGTTCGGACTGCAGGGCAGCGTCGCGCTGCTGGTCGCCGTGGTCCTCGTCGGAGCAGCCCTGATGGGCACCGGCGTGGTCGTCGGGTTGCTGTCGGGTGGTCCGCCGCTGCGGCGTGCCCTGCGCCAGCTCGCCATCGGCTACGGTGCCGCGGCCATCACCTACGTGCTCGGACTCTTCTTCGGTGGCGGCATCTGAGGTCCGTCCTGCTCAGCTGGGTTTCGTCGCCGACCAGAGGGGGATGCTGGCGATCGCGAGGCCGCCGGCGGCGATGATCCCGACGGCGATGATCCCGACGGCGATGTTGTCGCTGGCCGTCGAGCGCTCTGCTGGACGGGAGATGGAGGAGGCCATGACCACGGCCCGCAGCGGCGCCGCGGAGGATCCGGGGGAGTGGGCACCCCACCGGGGATCTCGGAGTACCGGATGCACCGGGACGCGACGGCGGTCAGGTGGCGGGTTTCGTGCCGGGGACGGCCTTGGTGAGCTCGTCGATGGGCAGGTACACCCGAGCCCCCTCGCTGAGGAATTCCGCGGATTTCTCGGCCATCCCGGCTTGCAGGGCAGCTTCGTCGTCGAGGCCTTTCTGGGCGGCGTAGGTGCGGACATCGTTGCTGATTTTCATGGAGCAGAAGTGCGGTCCGCACATGGAGCAGAAGTGCGCGCTCTTGGCGGCGTCGGCGGGCAGGGTCTCGTCGTGGAAGTCCCGCGCAGTGGTGGGGTCCAGTGCCAGGTTGAACTGGTCCTGCCAGCGGAAGTCGAACCGTGCGTCGGACAGCGCGTCATCCCAGGCCTGCGCCCCGGGGTGGCCCTTAGCGAGGTCCGCGGCGTGTGCGGCGATCTTGTAGGTGATCACGCCGTCCTTGACGTCGTCGCGGTCGGGCAGACCGAGGTGCTCCTTCGGGGTGACGTAGCACAGCATCGCCGTGCCGTACCAGCCGATCATCGCCGCCCCGATGGCGGAGGTGATGTGGTCATAGCCAGGGGCGATGTCTGTAGTCAGCGGACCGAGCGTGTAGAACGGGGCCTCGGAGCACACCTGCAGCTGCAGGTCCATGTTCTCCTTAATCTTGTGCATGGGGACATGGCCGGGTCCTTCGACCATGACCTGCACGTCGTACTCCCAGGCGATGTGGGTGAGTTCACCGAGAGTGCGTAGCTCGGAGAACTGGGCGTCGTCGTTTGCGTCGGCGATGCACCCGGGCCGCAGCCCGTCACCCAGGGAGAACGTCACGTCGTAGGCCGCCATCAGCTCACACATCTCCCGGAAGTGGGTGTAGAGGAAGTTCTCCTCGTGATGCGCCAGGCACCAGGCGGCCATGATCGACCCACCGCGGGAGACGATGCCCGTCTTGCGGTGCGCGGCCAGTGGCACGTAGCGCAGCAGCACCCCGGCGTGCACGGTGATGTAGTCCACGCCCTGCTCGAACTGCTCGATCAGGGTGTCGCGGTAGATGTCCCAGGTCAGGTCCTCGGCCTTGCCGTTGACCTTCTCCAGCGCCTGGTAGATCGGGACGGTACCGATGGGGACGGCGCTGTTCCGGATGATCCACTCGCGGGTGGTGTGGATGTTGCGCCCGGTGCTCAGGTCCATCACTGTGTCAGCACCCCAGCGGGTGGACCAGGTCATCTTGTCCACCTCCTCCTCGATAGAGGAGGCCACCGCGCTATTACCGATGTTCGCGTTGATCTTCACTAGGAAGTTGCGGCCGATGACCATCGGCTCGCTCTCCGGGTGATTCACGTTCAGCGGTAGCACCGCCCGACCCCGGGCCACCTCCTCGCGCACATGCTCCGAAGTGCAACCCTCCCGCAGGGCCACGAACTCCATCTCCGGGGTAATCACGTCACGACGGGCGTAGGCAAGCTGGGTGACGGTCACACCGTGCTCCGCCCGGCGGGGCTTACGGGTGCCGGTGAACACACTGTCGAGGTTGCGGCTGTCAGCATCACGCGTGGCCCTGAGGCCGTTGTCCACCGCAAGCACCGGGCGACCCGGATAGGGGGAGGTGTCGCCGCGCTCGATGATCCACGGCTCCCGCAACGCCGGCAGCCCGAGGCGGATGTCGGTGCGCAGTGCGACATCGGTGTACGGGCCGGACGTGTCGTACAGGACGACGGTGTCCCCGTTGGACAACAACACCTCCCGCATCGGCACCCGCACATCTGCACGGTCACCCTGCAGGTAAGTCTTGCGGGACCCGGGGAACGCGGCACCCTCAGTGGCAGACGCGTCCGTGGAGTTCGTGAGGTCAGTGGTGGGCGGGTTTTCGATGGCAGTCATCAGGGGTTCCTCCCTACGCCGGTGCTAACCGGTCAGGTTCGAACGGTCAGCGGCCGGTCCTGCCGCCCTCTCAGCCTCGGTACGTGAGGCTCCCGTGGGTCGTGGTGAACCCTACTCCGCTGGCGACACCCGGGTCAGGTGGTGCTGGCGAGGTCAGGAACGTGGCGGTGACGGCTGGGTGCGGGCGGTGCGGGCGCGTAGCTGCAGCCCGGTGAACAGCAGTTGACATGCCAGGGCCGCACCTACCCCTTCCCCGGCGGCCAGCCGCAGGTCTAGCAAGGGTTGCAGCCCAAGGTGTTGCAGGACAGCGGGATGGGCATGTTCCCGGCTGCGCTGACCAGCAACAAGGTGCGCCGCCACCGCCGGTTCGACCCGCACCGCGAGCAGGGCGGCCACGCTGGTAGCCAGACCGTCGAGCACGATGACCGCCCCACCCACGGCCGACCCCAGCACCACCCCAGTGAGCAACGCGAACTCCGGTCCCCCCAACACCACCAACCGGTGCACCAAGGCTGTGCCCCAGAGCGACGACCCGGTCCAGGGCGCGGTCCAGCACTCCCAGCGAGGACGGCACCGTCAGTAGCTCGTCGGCGGCATCCCGGGCCGCGACGATCGCGGCCTGGGTCGGTGCCCGCAACCGGGATCGTGGGGCCGAGGGTCCGCGCCCGGCGGGCCACCGGTTACCGAACACCACGCTGTGCAGCGGGGCGCGCCTGGACCAACCGGCCCGCTCCAGTCCGGGGGCGGGGGTCGCTCGTCGGGCCATCCCATACATAGCCACCCCAGGGTGACTACCCCGTCGGGCAGTCCGAGCAGTACACCGAGCTCCACCGGGGGGAACAGCGTCACCCAGCCCACCCCGAGGCCTTCGGCCCGAGCGGCGCGCCATAGGTTCTGGATGGCGCAGGCACAGGACCACACGTCGGTGTCCGGGAACGTTGCCCGACCCAACACACCCACCGCGGGGGTGCGGCGATCGCTGCACACCACCACTCCCAGCGGTGCCTCCCGGATAGACTGGGTTCGGGCGAAACCGTCGTACATCCCGACGTGCCCCCACCGTCTGGTAGACCGCCGCCCGGACACCCTCCGGCAGCCGCCGGGGTGCTCCGCCCGTTGTACCGCCGAGGTTCGGTCTCCGATCACCGGGACAGGACGAGGCCACATCACAACCGGGACAGTAGGCCCCACCCAGCCGCGACGAGGCAGCGCCGACCGCGTCGTGCTGCGCAGGTCTGTCCGCGTCAAGAGGACGTGCAGATCCGGCGCGGGGCCGTAAAGAACGCGACAAGAACGTCCGGGGATGCGCTCTCGGGGTGGTCAAGTTAGTGGTTGTCCACCTGGGCGCGATCGTCGCGGCGCCCGGGTGTCCGCTCGACTACCACGGGCCTTGCGCGTGCCCACTGGCTTGGAGGAACACCCGTGTCCGGAACCGCTGAGCTGCTCAAGCGGGTGTTCATCGGCCGGGCGTTGGCCAGCAACCGCCTCGGCGAGACGCTGCTGCCGAAGAAGATCGCCTTGCCGGTGTTCTGCTCGGACCCGATCTCCTCCGTGGCGTACGCGACCGAGCAGATCGTGCTGGTGCTCGGCACCGCCGGGGCCGCTTCCTTCCTCGGGCTGGCCGCGCCGATCGCCCTTGCGGTGGCGCTGCTGCTGGCGATCGTGGTCGCCTCCTACCGGCAAACCTGCTTCGCCTACCCCGGCGGTGGCGGCGCGTACGTGGTGAGCAAGGAGAACCTCGGGGACGGGGCAGCGTTGATCGCCGCGGCGGCGCTGTTGGTGGATTACGTGATGACGGTCGCGGTGTCGGTCGTGGCCGGGGTCGTGGCCATCACCTCGGCCGTCGCGCCGTTGGCGCCGTACGCGGTGCAGCTGTCGGTCGGGTTCGTGGCGTTGCTGGCGGTGGTGAACCTGCGCGGGACGAAGGAGTCCGGCACCGCGTTCGCCTTCCCCACCTACGCCTTCGTCGTCCTGACGTTCCTGCTGTTGGCCAGTGGGGTGTACCGGTCGGTCACCGGCGGCATCCCGCAGGCCGAGAGCGCGCAGCTGCCGTTGGCGGCCACCGCCAACGTGGGCGGGGTGTTCACCGTCCTGCTGGCCCTGCGGGCGTTCGCGTCCGGCTGCACCGCGCTCACCGGTGTGGAGGCGATCAGCAACGGCGTCCCGGCGTTCAAGAAGCCGAAGAGCAGGAACGCCGCGGCCACCTTGACGATCATGGGGGTGCTGGCGATCTCGATGTTCTCCGGCATCACCGCGCTCGCGCTCGCCACCGGTGCCCGGGCCCATCCCGACGGTAACCCGTCGGTGATCAGCCAGGTCGCCGAGACCGTCTGGGGCCGCACCTTCTTGTACTACGCCTTCCAGGCCGCGACCGCCGCGATCCTCATCCTGGCGGCGAACACCGCGTTCAACGGTTTCCCCACGCTGGCCTCGATTCTGGCCAAGGACCGCTTCCTGCCCCGCCAGCTGCACCACCGCGGCGACCGGCTCGCCTACAGCAACGGCATCCTGCTGCTGGCCGGGATCTCCGCCGCCCTCATCGTCGGCTTCACCGCGAACATCGAGCAGCTCATCCAGCTCTACATCGTCGGGGTGTTCACCTCCTTCACCCTGTCCCAGTTCGGCATGGTCCGGCACTGGCGCACCGAACTCGCCACGACGACCGACGCCGGCCGCCGCAAAGCGATCCGCCGCTCCCAGACGATCAACGGCACCGGGGCGGCCGTCACCGGCCTGGTCCTGCTCATCGTCGTGCGATACAAGTTCGCGGCCGGGGCGTACCTCGCGATCGCCGCCATGATCGTCATCTTCTTCCTGATGCGGGCGATCCGCCGGCACTACGAGTCCGTCGCCGTCGAACTGACCCCCGAACCGGGCGGGGTCTTGCTGCCCAGCCGCAACCATGCCGTCGTCCTGGTGTCCCGGATTCACACCCCCACCCTGCGGGCTCTCGCCTACGCCAAGACGACCCGGCCCGACGCGCTCACCGCCCTGACTGTCGCGGTCAGCTACGAGGCGAGCCGCGAACTGCGGGACAAGTGGGACGCCCGCGGGCTGAGTGTCCCGCTGACCGTCATCGCCTCCCCGTACCGCGACATCACCCGCCCGGTGTTGGAGTACATCGCGAACATCCGGCGCAGCAGCCCCCGCGACGTCGTCACGGTGTTCATCCCGGAGTATGTCGTCGGGCGTTGGTGGGAGCATGCGCTGCACAACCAGAGCGCCCTGCGGCTCAAGGGTCGGCTGCTTTACCAGCCGGGGGTCATGGTCACCTCGGTGCCCTACCAACTGAATTCGGCGAGCCAGGTGGTCGAGCCCGCTCGCTGACGTCCGCCGTGGCAGCACGGTGTCAATGGTTGGCGCGACGTGCCGATCAGATTGGCTTCCGGCCCTAGGGCGTGCGATTTATAGGCCGCGGCGCCGGCAGTGAAATGGATAACCCACTTATCTATTCCCTGCGCCTACCCAGGAGGACGCATGACCACAGTCGGCAGCGGCACCGCGGAGGATCCCTGGGTGTTGCACACCCCGCCGGGGACCTCGGAGTACCGCATGCACCGGGACGAGTCCGCCGATCCGCCCGCCCTGATGTGCGTCGTCGGTACTACCACGCTGACCTACCAGCTGCGCTGCCTCGACGACCTGCACGCCATGCTCCGCTCAGCCGGGGACTGGGTGCCGGTGGGCAGCGCGGACGAGCAGAAGCCGGCTAAGGACGGCACCGTCGAGGCCTGGGCGCGGTCGGAGTCCAACCCGGTCGGGGGCTGGGTACGGGCTGCGCAAGGGCTACCGCGGCCGCTTCGGCATGTCCATCCCGCCGCTGATCGAGGCCTTGGGTCGGGCCGAACTGGAGCACCACCCGCGCAACAACCGGATGCGCGCGTTGTGACCGGTTCACCGTCACTCTCGTGACTGTTCGGTGCACTTGGGGTTGTGTCCACGTGGCGTTGTGTACACAACCCCAAGTGCAGTGAGGATGGATGGGCACGCCCGGAGGCCCCTCACCCACACCCCCGCACCCCTTGCTTGATCAACAGGACGCCAGAGCGGACGCACCGGCCGGACGCCACCCTCACGTCCTGTTGATCATGGTAGGGGTGCACGGCGGGAGTCGGGGGCACGGCGGGGGTCCGGTAGCGTCGAGCGATCCCACGCTGCGGCGCGTGTCGCACGGGAGTGCCCGAGCCGATCCCGGTAGTGCTGCTCGGACGACTGGCCGTGGACCGCAGGGAGCAGGGCCGGCTACCCCGGCAGCCGCTCCGGCAGCCCCACCAGAGGAAATACCGCGGGGTCGATGAACGAGGTGATCCGGGCGATCTTGCCCGCCGACACGTCGAGCACCTGTAGCCCCCACGGCTCGTGCCCACCCGCCGGACTCACCCGGTACTGCCCGAAGCCGGGCCGCCCGTTCACCCGCACCGGGAGCAACCGCGAACCCCGGCAACCCTTGCCCACCCCGAGCATCCACGCGGCGATGTCAGCCGACCCACTGAGCCACATCGCGAACGGCGGCATCGACTGCGTCGCGTCCGTGTTCAGCAGCGCCACCAGGGCGTCCATGTCGTAACTCTCGAAGGCCTGCACGTAGCGCTCCAGCAGCGCCTGTTGGGCGGCGTCGTCGGGATCCACGGCACGCGGCGGGTCCAGGTCGTGCGCCGCCATCGTGGTCCGAGCCCGTTGCAGGGCACTGTTGGCCGCGGCCACGGTGATGCCCAGCAGCCCGGCCACCTCCTCGGCCTTCCAGCGCAGCACGTCGCGCAGGATCAGCACGGCGCGCTGCTTGGGCGGCAGGTACTGCAGGGCCGCGACGAAAGCCAACCGCACCGACTCGCGGACCACCGCGACGTCGGCGGGGTCGGTGCTGGTGGGAAGTACGGCGGCGTCACCGATCGGCCCCACCCAGGTGGACTCGGGCTGCGGGGCGCCCAAGGAGGATTCCACCGGCGGCGACGGGGTAGCCGAGAGGTCCATCGGCAGTGCCCGGGCGTTGCGGCCGTTCAGGGAGTCCAGGCACACGTTGGTGGCGATGCGATACAGCCACGACCGCAACGACGACCGGCCGGCGAAGCCGTCCAGGCCGCGCCAGGCCCGCAGCATCGCCTCCTGCACGGCGTCCTCGGCGTCGAACCCCCAGCCGAGCATCCGGTAGCAGTACCCGGTCAGCTCCCGGCGATGGGAATCCAGCCGCTGTTCGAGCACGTCACGGGTCAGGACCTCGGCCACGTCGGTCATGGCTGCTATTCCAGCCCATTCCGGGCGCAAGGGGAAGGGTGGCGCAGCGTCACCCGGTCGATACCTGGAGAACCGCGCTGGACCGGCCGATTATCGTGGGGACTAGTCGACAGCAGGAAGGCCCGTAGTGGTCGGTACCGGTAAGCAGCACCCGAACACCCGTTCTCGCCTGACGTCGTCGGCGCTCGGCGTGCTCGGGGTACTGGCCGTGCTGCTGATTAACGTGGTGCTCACCCAATCCTCCACGGCCGCACCCGGGCCCCGCTCGTCGGATCTGGGGGTGTCCGCCGGGGGTCCGTTCATGTGGCAGTCCGACGCCGACCTGGAGCGTGAGCTGGTCGCGATCACCGCCGCTGGGGTGTCCCGGCTGCGCATCGACGTGGACTGGTCGGGGATCGAATCCACCCGCGGGCAGCTGGACTGGGCCAACACCGACCGCATCGTGGCCGCGGCCAAGCGGCATTCGCTGTCGGTGCTGGGCATCGTCACCTATTCCCCGCGGTGGGCGCAGGTGGCGGGGGTGCCCGACGGGGACACCCACGGCCAGCCGGCCGACCCGGCGCAGTTCGCCGCCTTCGCCGCCGCGGCCGCCACCCGGTACCTGAGCACCATCGACGCCTGGGAGGTGTGGAACGAGCCCAACTTGCAGTCGTTCTGGTCACCGAACCCCAACCCCGGTGCCTACGCCAGCCTGCTCGCGGCCACCTACCGCGCCGTCAAGGCCGTCGCGCCCGCCACCCCGGTGATCAGCGGCGGCCTGGCGCCGGCCACCAACTCTGGCGACGGGAGTTCCATCGCCCCGGAGACCTTCGTCAAGGCGATGTATGACGCGGGCGGCGGCCGGAGTCTGGACGCTGTGGCGGTGCACCCGTACTCCTACCCGGCGCTGCCGTCGGATTCGAGCACCAGCGCCTGGAATACCTTCCAGCGGTTGACGTTGATCCGCGACATCATGGTCGCCAACGGTGACGGACCCAAGCAGGTGTGGTTGACGGAGTTCGGTGCGCCCACCGGCAACTCCCGGGTGAGTGTGAGCGAGAGCGCGCAAGCGGAGATGATCCGCGCCGGTATCCAGATGGCTCGTGCGCAGAGTTGGATGGGTCCGTTGTTTGTCTACAACGGGCGCGACACCGGCACCAACGCCGCGGACCCGGAGCAGAACTTCGGCCTGGTGCGCTACGACTTCACCCCCAAGCCGGCGTTCGCCGCGGTGCTGGCGGCGGCCGTTCCGACGCCCCCGCCGACCAATGGCATCAACATCGGCACGGCACTGTTCCTGCAGCGCTGAGCCGCCCGCCCAACCGCTACAGCGCCTGCACCAGTTCCCGCATCCGGGATCGGAACGCTGCTCGGGAGAACTGCGCGGCGTGCCGGCGGATGACCACCGGGTCGAAGTCGCTGAGTTGGTGCTCGCGCAGCGCCGCGGCGAAGCCGGCCACGACGTCGTCGTCGGTGCCGGCGGGCACCCGTACCCCGGTGACTCCCGGGACGACGGTGTCCTTGGCGCCGCCGTCGTCCAGGGCCAGCACCGGGGTGCCGCAGGCCATCGCCTCGACCGGGACGATGCCGAAGTCCTCCACCCCGGGCAGCAGCACAGCACTGGCGCGGCGGTGCAGGTCGCGCAGTCGCTCGTCGGGCACCCTGCCCAGGAAGGTGGTGTGCGGGCCAGCCAGCTGCACGCAACGCTCCATCGCCCGCCCGTCCCCGGCGACCACCAGGGCAATCCCGGCGCGCTCAGCAGCGCGCACCGCCAGGTCGGGGCGCTTGTAGGGCACCAGCCGCCCGGCGAGCAGGACGAAGTCCCCCCGGGGAACCGACGGGTCCGGCATGTAGAACTCGGTGTCCACCGGGGGGTGCACCACCGTGGCGCTACGCCGCCAGCACCGCTGTATCCGCTGCGCGACCGCGGTGGAGTTGGCGACCACCGCGGCGAGCCGGGTCGAGGCCACCAGCTCGTGGCGTCGGGTCCGCGCCGAGAGCGCGTTCAGGGCCAGAGCGCCGACGGCTCCGCCCGCCTCACCTCGGCGTAGCTGCGCGTCCCAGGCCCACCGGGCCGGGCTGTGCACGTAGGCGAGGACGGGGGCGTCGGTGGCGTGCACCACTTGGGTGGCGAACGCGTGGTGGCTGGCGACGACGACGTCGGCGCCGCGCAGCGACATCCCCCGGAACGCGCCAGGGAGCAGCGGCAACAGCGGGGCGTAGCTGCGCCGGCCGCTGCGTTGGTAGAGCTGGTCCACCCAGGTGGTGACGGGGGGGCGGGCCAGTTGCGGAGGGACTCCGCTGGGCCGGGCGATGGGGGCGTGCACCGCGGCGTCGGGGAACTCCGCGGACAGCTGCGCCACCACCTGTTCCGAGCCGGCGACCTCGGTGAACCGCTCGTGCACCAACGCGACGGTGCGGCGGCTCACCGGTTGCGCGCCACCTTCGGCAGGGTGGGGCGCTTCCTAACCGGACCCTGCACCGGTGCGCGCGCCGATCCCCGTCCGCGTGGGTCGGTACTGGGCTGCTGGACGACGGTGAACCAGGGTCCACCGGCGGTGGTGTCGCTGACCGGCGTGCCCTGCGAATCCTCGGGGGACTGCTCGGTGGGTGTGGACTCTGGCGCCTCGGCTGCGACCGGGTCTGAGTCCGACCAGCGACCCGGCGACTCGGCGGCCGCTGGCATCGGCCCCTGCAGAGGAGGCAGGGTCTCGGTGTGGCCAGGTTCGGGCGGCGCCGTAACCTGCGCAGACACCGGCTCCACACCCCCCGAGGAGTCGGCCGCATCAGCGTCGCGTTCGGACTGGTACACCAACGCCAGCACCGCATGGAGATCGCTGTCGGCCAGCGCGCGCAGGGTCCGGCGGGCCAACGGTTTGGTCTTGGAGCCGTGACCCACGCTGAGCACGGCCAAGCGCACATCAGTCAAGTCCGTGCTTCGCCACCACTGCCCCTCGGCGTTGAGTTCCACCACGCGACCGCGGCGGGCACCGCCCGCGGGCTGTGACCCCAGGGCTGGCTCTGGCCGTAGTCCCGCCAGGTCCAGACCCGTCCCGGCGGACAGCCCGGGCCCGCGCAGCACCAGCACGTCGGCTCCCGCGTCGAGCAACCGGGCGGCCAGCAGCTCGGTGCGGATGGTGGCGGCGTCGGGTCCGTGACCGTGGCCCACCTCCTGCACCCCAGCGCCGTAGCGGGAGGCGATCCGACGGGCGGCCACGACGCGGAGCTTGGATCCGATCCGCCCTCGCACCGCCGCCATCAACTCGGCCAGCACGATGAACGCGGCGAGGAGGGCCACCGCCGCGTCGCGAAGCGGGTTGGGGGAGACAGGAGTGTCGGCGACGGTGGGGTTGGCAAGCGGGGACAGGTCCACCAGACCGGCGCTCTCCACCGCGACGATCTGGTTGATGGCTGCCTGGTAGTCGGAGTCGACTCGTGCCCGGGTGGGGTCGGTGGGGGGTAGGGCAGCCAACCGCGCGTTCAGGTCGTCGGCGGCGGCGCGCAATTCGGTGGTGGCCTGCGCGGAGTCCTGCAGCCGGCGCTGGCGGACAGCGGCACCCAGGGCCAGCACGGTCTGCTCGGCGACGGACGCGGCCTGCGCCCGGGTGTCCCCGCGCGTGCTGATCTGTACCAGGCCGGCTGCTGGCCCCGGGGACAGGGCGATCCGGTCCTTAGCCTGCTGCAGCGTCCACGCGGCGTTCGAGCGGTTCATGATGGTGTTCAGCACTGCCGGGTCGGTGAGTGCCTGGGCGTACGAGGCCTGCAGGGTGCTCATCGCGTCGGTGGTGTTTGCCGAGGTGGAGGTGCCGGTGTTGACCCGGGCCAGCGCCGTCGCCCCGTACACGGGCGGGGCTCCCGCCCGGGCGAAGAACACCAGGCCGGCCAGCAGTACAGCGATCAGGGCGGCGGGAATCGCCACCCGGCGCAGGTCACGCAGGTGCTGCACCAGGTCCAGGGTAGGGGGCACGCCCAGGTCGCGTTTGGTGATCGCCTCCGGTGCCAGCCAGTGGCTGGACGGGGCGTCAGCGGGCACTTCTCGGGACACCGGTGACCTCCCTGGGCACGGACGACATGGACACGGACGAGTGTGGCGAGGGCCACCTGGATAACAGGCTACGGCGCGTCATCGCATCAGCGCACCAGGTCGGGGAGTTGCTTGTACTCAGCGGAATGCGCGCCCACCTGCAGCTGCACGAAACGGTCCCAGAAGGTGGCAGCGGGGGCCGGGTCCAGGTACACCACGCTCTGTCCGTTCTCGTCGCCGGTGCCGGTGACCGGGGCGGTGTAGAAGCCGACCTGGTCGGGGGGCAGGTACCGCATGCTGTCGAACAGGGCACGCAGGTCGGTGTTGGTCAGCCCGTCGTCCACTTTCAGGCTGGCAGCGATGGTGCTGAACAGCCGGTTGGTCTGCACCGGGTTGCTCAGCGCACCCTTGCTCTGCGCCGCCTTACCGAAGGCGCGCAACGCGTTCTGCTGGCGCTGCACCCGGTCGAAGTCGCCGCCCGGCAAGTTCTTGCGTTGGCGCACGTAGAGCAACGCGTGCGCACCGTCGAGGAAGTTGCGCCCGGCGAGAAAGGTGTAGCCCTCCATGACGGTCTGCTGCGCGACGTTGACGTCGATGCCGCCGACGGCGTCGACCATGGCGGCGAAGCCGGTGAAGTCGACGGCCAGGACGTGGTCGATCCGCACTTTGGTGAGCTGCTCCACCGTCTGCACCATCAGGGTGGGTCCACCGAAGGCGTAGGCGGCGTTGACCTTGTTCATGCCGTACCCGGGGATGTCCACCCAGCTGTCCCGGGGGATGGAGACCGCTTCGGCGCTGAGCCGGTCCGCGGCCATCCGCACCATCATGATGGTGTCGGCCCGGGAGATGCCGTCGTTGACCAGGTCGGAGCCCAGCAGCAGGTAGGTCTGGGCGACGCCGGTGCTGGCCGGGGCGGCTGCGCCCGACGGCGAGGCCGGGGTCGTGGTAGCCGGCGGGGCGGGTCTGGTGGCGTTGTCCAGCGGGGCGAACACCTGCGGGAGGCGGCCCACCTGGTCGACGTAGCGGTTGTTCAGCCAGTACAGCACTCCAGCGCCGACGCCGAGCAGCAGCACGAACACCAGGGCCACTACCCCCCACCGGCGCGCGTGCCGCCAGCGTGACGGGGCGGGCGGTGCTGTGAGCATCTCGCGTCCCCCCGCCTACACGTCCCAGTCGATCGATACGGAGAGTAACGGTGATCGGCTCATGACGGGAGTGCTGCCGCTGAGATTCACTCCTTCGGGTAACGGCGACGTCCACCTGACACACACAGCGCCCCAGTGGCGTGGGCTCGACGTTGCCGACACCCTGGAGGGCATGCACTGGTTATTTGTCTGCACCGGCAACATCTGCCGCTCCCCCACCGCGGAGCGCCTGGTGGCCGCCTACGCCGACCAGCACGGCCTGACCCAGCTGACAGCATCCAGCGCGGGTACCCGGGCGGTGGTGGGCGCCGGGGTGGAACGCACCGCGGCCGAGGTACTGATCAGCTTGGGTGGTGACCCCACCGGGTTCCGGGCCAGGGACCTGACAGCGCAGCAGGCCCGGGAGGCGGATCTGGTGCTGACCATGAGCCGACGGCACCGCGACCGGGTACTGGAGCTCGCGCCGGGGGCTATGCGACGCACCTTCACCCTGCGTGAGGTAGCCCGGCTGCTGCAGCACAGCAACGACGGCGACACCACCGCCCCGCTGCTGGACCGGTTGAGCGCGGCCCGGGCCCGGCACGCCCAGGACGGCAGCGATGTGGACGACGTGCTCGACCCGATAGGGCGGGACCTGGCCCGCTTCGAGTTGGTGGGCGCCACCATCGCCGCGTCCCTGGTGCCGCTGCTGGAGCACGCGCACACCGAGCTGGGCCGGGGGCAGAGAGAGATCGACCGCCCCGCTGGGTGACATCTATGTGTCAGATATATCGACAGATGAGGTGACAGCGTTTATAGCCGGTTTGTCGCACTGAGAACGTGAATGCCCCGCAACCGGTGGTTGCGGGGCATTCACGTGAGCGGATGAGTCTCAGACCTCCGGAAGTAGCTGACGACTGGCCCTGTGATCAGGGCTTTTTCTTTCACCGGACCGTCGGAAAATGGTTGTGATCTGCTAGGATGGTGGGGTGGATCAGGTTGAGCTGGAGGGGATG
>JAABUP010005007.1_pt1 | contig 20885 bp, 33 predicted proteins | sample 5559201 | NCBI WGS metagenome assembly JAABUP01 (sample SAMN10711887, study PRJNA513373) | rock metagenome | isolation source: Antarctica rocks | place: Antarctica
GTACCTTAAACGAAGTTGCTCAGAGCTGCTCACTTTCAAAGTGAGAAAGCGCACTGTGAAAGCACATTACTACACCATTTTACTACTTTAAAACCCTACCTATAAGTCATAGTCATAGCTCCCTCAGGGTACCTTGCCTCATGCACGCAACAAACGAGACTTTACATCAAGGCATCGTCAACTGCGACCTGTGCCTGTCTGCGTGGTAGCTCCTGCTTCACCAGTGTACAGTGCTAGGTCGCAGAGAGAGTACACCCCCGTCAATCGAGCAAGTGCTGTCTTAGTGACAGCCTACATACAGCAAAGCTGGCGCAACCAACGGACCCAAAGCATAAGATGGACATCACCAATCCCAAATATGAGATGGTAAGTGTGTGCTGGCTCTGCTGTAGGCTCCTATCAACGCCATGCTTACCACGTACCGTCCCCGCAGATAAGGGATATTGGTAGCGGAAACTTCGGTGTGGCGAAGTTGATGCGCGATAAGCAGACAGGCGAGCTTGTCGCTGTCAAATTTATCGAGCGTGGCGAGAAGGTCGGCTTTCCTACGTCTCTCGCTCTTGCTCCTTGGTAGTGTAGTGACTTGACCCTGGCATGCTCTGACTATGCGCCGCTCTGATCAGCTGTTCCGATTCGGGGTGCCTGCTGGACAATGTTGATGCATTGTTCAGGGTATACTGTGCACGATCAGGTCACTTTTCTCTGTGAAACAGAGCTGCTTGAAGCTGCCTTATGCTTAGACCAAGACACTTTCCACCATGCAAGTGTCCTTTCAACGCACCTCAGCCCTGACTGTATTGTGAACTGCAGATTGATAAGAATGTGGAGAGGGAGCTCATCAACCATCGATCCCTGTTGCACCCAAACATCATCAGGTTCAAGGAGGTATTTTTCTGCACAACCTGCTTTGCTGCTGCCATTGTGCTCCTGAGCTTACGCAATGGCTGAACACTGTCTTGGTGCAAGCTCTGCCAAATGGATGTTGCATAAACACCACAAAGGCATAACGCCTCAGCACTGTAGGCCATTCCGCCAACATTTCAAGTTGAGACACCAGCATTATCAATGATACTAGCTCTTCATTGCCTTATGATTTCCTTGCAGGTCTTCTTGACCCCAACCCACCTTGGTATTGTGATGGAGTATGCGGCAGGCGGTGAGCTGTTCGACCGCATTGTGAAGGCTGGTAGATTCAGTGAAGACGAGGCGCGATTCTTCTTCCAGCAGCTCATCTCAGGGGTAGACTACTGCCACAGCGAGGTGAGAGCTCTGCAAGCTGACACACTGTTGCATCTCTTCTGCAGTTTTGGAGAGACCATAATGCAGGTGCAGAAATGCACAAGTCGCAATTAATCTCTTGATGCTCACCACACAATTTCCTGCCTTTCCCAGGAAAGGTTTATACAAGCTTAGGTTGCTGTTTGTTGTCTGTGCTGCACAGGGCATGGATGCTGTCTTCCAGTGCAGGCTGCGTACTGTGTGGAAATAGACAGGTGTGTTTGCTGTCTTCTGGAGCTGACAGTGCCTTGTTTGCTGCAGGGTGTATGCCATAGGGATCTGAAGCTGGAGAACACGCTGCTAGATGGCAGGCCAGCACCCAGACTGAAGATCTGTGACTTTGGCTACTCCAAAGTACGTTGCTGCTTTCAGTCCATGTTCATTCTGCAATTCGTCTTGTGGAGGCAATTGGCAACGTACATGACCTGTGATGGATCAGTCCTACACACAGAGTCTGTTGTGCTGTCCTTGCTTTCTCCCCTTCAGCTTTGCAAAGCATCACAACTCGCTATGTCCGCCAAACATAAGCTGCAGCCATGCTATGTGCATTTGCAATGTATCCCAGGTCTGTACAGTGGTTTACATGAGTTGCCTTGCTGGACTGTTCAACTTGGCAGCTGCCTTGCCTCTGATGTTCCTTTTTTTGGTGGTGTGCAGTCTGCAGTGTTTGACTCACAGCCCAAGTCAACAGTGGGAACTCCAGCCTACATTGCTCCAGAGGTGCTGTCACGCAAGCAGTACGATGGAGAGATTGCTGATGTATGGTCATGTGGTGTGACTCTGTATGTCATGCTTGTGGGGGCATACCCCTTTGAGGATCCTGCAGACCCCCGCAACTTCAGAAAAACCATTCAGGTATAGTGATACTGATATTTGACAAGCATGGCATCTTGCAACACAGGAAGATAAATGGAGACTTGTTTAACCCAAAACACCTCTGGTTTGTGCTGTGCCTGATTGGTGGCATATGCTTGATGCACACTGTGTGCTGTCACACGTATGATAACCGCTGTGCAGCAGGGGCTTAAACTGTGAGGCTGCTGCCATCAAATCCAGCATTTGTCATGACAGGATTTGCTGCAGCTTTTCTCGATCTCAACTTGCAACAGTGGGAATGAGTTTTACCCTAATCAATGTACTCAGTCTGCTGTCACGGTGTTCAGTCATCAGCAGCTGTCATGTTATCTCCCTTGTCAAGCAAGAGTGATCTCTCAGGTGCCACTTGCTGCTGCACCAACCACAGGGAGCAAAGTTCTCACGTGCAAAGCTGTGAACAAAGCTAACTGGTTCCATTGTACAAAACAAAGGTGCCATGCCAGAAAGTTGACATGCACAGTGCATGGCTGCAGAGGATCATGGGGGTGAAGTACAGCTTCCCCACAAACCTGCATATCTCCCGGGAGTGCTTGGACATGATGAGCAAGATCTTTGTGGGCAACCCTGCCAACAGGATCTCCATTGCAGGCATCAAGTCCCACCCCTGGTTCACCAAGAATCTGCCAGATGAGCTCAAGGTATACACGTTTTGTTTTGGCTGTGTCTTATACTCAGACAATACAGGCATCTTCTTGCATGCCAACAACAATGCCTTGTATGACATGTAGTTGACAAACATGTCAACTTGGGTTGTGTCCTCCAGTGTCTGAGCTGAAGCAGGAATGTTGCATGACTGTTGAGCAGCAAAGGTGGAGAGTAAGTGACAGTGCAGGAATAGCTGTGTTGACAAGCCTGCTAGGCTCCTGCCTGTAAAAAGCTTTCACATGTAACCAGATCATGCTGCAACCTTGGCTGATTGTCTGTGGTGCTATGTTCAGGATGGTGGCAAGGCAGCACAGAAATTGATGCAGCCAAGCCCCCAGAGCGTGGACGCCTTGAAGAAGATTATGGATGATGCGCGACACAAGGCTGGTGGAGCCGCCCCTGCTCACCACAAGGAGCACTTCAATGAGGAGGACTACATGGATGGTGAACTGATGGATGATGAAATGCATGTACATGACTAGAGTGTAGAATTGTGAGAGCAGCTCAATGCTGGTATAGCATTATAAGGGTAGCTGACAGGAAGCCAACGCATGGTGCTTTTGTTGTACAACGTATGAGGCCATGCACTGTATCACTGGCTAGTTGCTTTTGCCGTAAAGACAATTTGCTCAATGAAGTTTGCTCATGTAGCCATGCCATGCCACATGACATGGTTGCGTAACGCTCGCCGTATTTACGCAACTGTAACTACTTCACAAGGCACGGGACTGCAGATGTGCAGCGTTTCGTCGTGTGTGTCAGCACGCACAGGCCGCTGATCTCTGCCAAACAACGAGCACCCGTTTGACGTTGTTCATCAGGCGCTGTACTTGTGTGCTTGCAAGTGGTCGACCCTCTTCCGTCGACCACGACTCGTTGCAAAGCACTTTACCAGCTTATGCGTCAGTCGGAAGCGTGATGTATGGGGCCAGCTCACGATCTGTCCATATATTAACCGGTACAAGGTCGCCTTGCCAACACGCCTACCAGTGGCGGACAAGGTATGCTTACGAGGATCTACTATGGCAGGTTCAAAGCACCTCTATTAGTATCAGGCCTGCGCACTGCTCCGTTGGAGAACTTTTTACGATCTGCGCGCAGAATATCTGTTTCACATACAAAAGCCAATTTTGAGTCTGTTGTGCTGCAGATGCAGACTGATTAGACCTCCACCAAACATACGCAAAGCAAAGGGCTGTCAGCCAAGACGTAAAGTTATGAGTGGATGTCACATGGGCCTTGTGTCTTATGCGCCAACACAGGCTGAAGTGTCAGTGGCAGAAGCGCCCTCCCCAAGTGCCATAGAACAACAACTCGCATTGCAGCATCAGCGTCCAGCTCAGCTTTTGCCACTGCAGCGCTTGGAAAACAGCCTCCTCATAGATGATATTTCTCTGCTGGATGGCCTGATGCGCACCACTAGCATTACTCCACATGCTGCTGGAGGAGTAGTTTTGGGCTTTGAAGTTGCAAACGGTGCAGTTGCAGCAAAAGACTTTCCAGTTGGCAAGGTACAATGTACAATCATCCCTGTGTTTGTGCATACATAGTGAATAATTGATGAATTGAAGAACCACCTGGACTGCACATAATTGCATGTTGGTGCCGTGCCAAACAATGTGAGTGAGTTGCAGCTTGAGCAATCAAAGCCAGCCTATACTCTGCGACGTATGCTAGGGTGACACGTACATGATGCCACATAACGTAAGGGCTGCCAGTTGTTCTACACATGCAGCAAAGCAAGGTCAAGCATCACAACAGCTGTTGTGCCTGCAGCTGCACTCCAGGCGTTGCCTGGCATGTGCAAGATGCAAGCTTTGGTGGATGACACCAGAGTGGGGCAAGTCAGCAGCAGATCTGCCACCGGAGACACAATTCTTGCTTGTGGAAGTAAAGGAGGGAGGGCCATATGCAGTGCTGCTGCCCCTCATTGACAGCAACACTTTCAGGGGCACTCTCAGACCGCCTAGGTAAGCAGCTTGTACTTGCAATGTGATTTTACATGAAACATAGACCAGATTGAGGCATGTCCCATATTTCCAAAACAATAAGCTAGCTGTCTGCTAGCTTATTGTTTACAAATTGTCGACGAATGCATTAGCTGTCTGCTGATGCATTCGTCGACACAAAACACGTGAAGAGGCAATGCTGGCGCAACATTGAGGTGCTCAAAGTCGCGTTTGGGATGGGTGCACCACGCAACGTACAATTCAGCGGTACATTCCACAGCAATTCCTAGAACGGAGGCCACTGCAACTCACTCTTCAACACTGTGTCTGCTTCTGGAACTGCTCCATTGTGTAGTTGGCTGTGAAAGCTGCAATTGATTTGAACCTGCAATCAACTGTTTCTCAGAATATTTTACAAGTACCCAACAATAGGCAACAAAGGACTTCTTCTCTTCCTACAATAGCTACATAGACAGTAGGCAGCATTTTCAGAAGCTGGGTTACCTGTCTATGAATGTCTCCACTTCTTTGCTCAGCCGATTCTGCACATAGTGATTTGTGACCAGCTGCATCTTTCCCTCACGATTCATACGGAACTGGAGCTTGGCAGTTGCATCATCTGCATGCTGTGGCGTGAGCGTGTACAATGACACAGCAGCAGCCTTGCCAGCCTTCACTGCAGCTGCTTCTGCAACGACATCAACTTGGTAGCCAAATATTTGGTAGCAAGCTTCTCTGAAGCCTGCAATTTGGGCTCTGAAGACCTGGCTTAGTCTGGTCTTGGCCTTCTCTAGATCAGCAACCTGTGCAGACACAAGATATGAGTCACGGCCCTCACTCATGTGTACTGTCGTTTCATATTTCCCAGTGCCCTTTTTGCCCAAAGTATGCCAGCAGCTACAGAGCACAAAATTGCTTAAGCAAGTGCAAAGCATGTGATGCTGTATGGGGCAAGTAGGTGAAGTGTATGAAGCAGCTCAGGCAGTACCTGGTGTTGCAAGACGGTGATTTGAGCCTCCTTAACAGCAGCATCAACGCTTCCAGCAGCAGCTGCGGCTGATTGTCCCTCCAGCTTCTGCAATTGGCCCTTCAGAGCAATGTTCTCTGCTTGCAAGCTGGAGCATCTGCTCTGCTCCGCTTTCTCCACTGCCATTGCTTCTGGGTTGCGCTTGAAATGGACGACTCTGGTTTTGGCCCTGTCAAACTCACCCTTCCCAAGCCTCTCCTGCAAGATCCAGAAGGAATGACTTGTTTTTGCTTATTTCAATTAAACTTAATATTTCAGCATCACCAGCAGCTCAACACATTAGCCACCTCCATTGGTATTCAAAGCAAGGAATACTCGAAAGGGTCACATGCACAAACCAGCTACAAGGCTCTTTCCAGTTGACAGGCTGCAATGACGCAACTGCGTCGAACAAAGCCATGGTAGCAGATTGTTGTACCTGCAGCAAAGTTAGCTCCTTGCTTTGGTCCTCATACACTTTCTGCAGGTTTTGTAGAAGCCCTGCCGTCTCAGCAGCTTGCTGCTTGGTAGCAGTGAGCTGGCTCAAGCTGTTTTGGGCAGCAATTTCCCTGCTTGCCAACTCCTGCTGCCCTGCTTCATACTGAGATCGCAGGTCAGCTATGGTCTCCTCCAGTTGTGCCACATGTGCTGCCTGTGCAGCCCTCTGAGGTGTGCTGTCTGTACAACGCAGCAATGAATTGTTTATATGTCTGAAGGTGATAGGTGATAAAGATACATCAAACAACACCTGCAGGCCAGGTTGTGTTGCACTAGATGAAGACAATAAGACTCGTGTTTAGGCTGAGCTCTGTGTTACATTGCGCTTACTCACAACATTTACATAGCCACAATGTTGATGCAGCACCTGCAACAGCTGGCTTTGTGTCCTCCTCTTGGTACAACGTCAGAATCTGTTTCAAGCTGTCCCTTTCCTTTGTCAGCAGCTCTACACGGCGCTCCAAGCGTGACTGGCTGGTGCTCAATTGATCACACATCAACTTCTGAGCAGTGAGAGCAGCTTTGTTCTCGCTCAGCTCTTTCAATGTCTGCTGCAGCTCCCCTAAATGCAAACCAAGGCATATCAGGAATAAGGAGCATCATGCAGTGGTCCATGTAGCATGTCTTCCAGGAAACAGCAATTGGTCAACTAGCACATCTCTACGCATGACGATGACTGCAGCAAGTTGGTGCGTACCTGCTTGTGTTGCTAGTTGACTCTCCTTCTGGCCTAGCAGCTCAGTAGACTTAAGGATCTGAGTCTGCAGGCTGTCTAGTAGAATGAGCACATTCTCAGGGGTCTCTGCGCCTGAGAGGCCCTACACAGCATCAATCCATGTCAGTGCCCATCATGCTATCAACATAGAATACTGGCCACTTGGCGTGATGGCAGTCATGCTACCTGCAAGACTTTGTCCCAGACTTCTTGCCGAGACTGTAGTTCAGCCACTTGCAATGAAAGCTGCTCAGCTTGTGTCACCTGCTTCTCTGCTGCCTCAGCCTGCAGATGAGCTGCATGCAGCTGTTCCTGCAGAACCTCTGTATTCCTGTGGCACATTGGACTTTCAGGCACTCAGACATCTCTTCAATCAGTCAGCAAGACTTTAATGTTCAGCACGACCAGGCTGCCATGTTGTGACACTGCAGCTTGGCATTGAACTGAAGCAGAAGGTATACATCCCCAATCTAGATCGTGGTTTCATAAAGGCTGAAATCGGCCTTGAGGTTAAACAGACAGTAAATGGTACCTGACATGATATTTAAGCCGCCTGGCCTCTGCAACGTCAGCACATTGAGCTGCAAGCTCATCACGCAGACTTTGCAGCAGAATGGAGTCATCACTGGGTGCAGCAGAAGCTGTGTCTCCTTGCAACTGCAAAGCTGCCACTTTCTCTTCTGCTTGCAGCCGCTGCTGGTTATGCAACTCAACCTCTTTGGAAACCTCTCTCAGCTGCTGCTGCAATAACTCCAGCTGCTGACTCATAGCCTCAATATGGTTTTGCTGCCTCCTACTCTGGGTTGTGCTTTGCTGTTCAGCTTCCTGTGCATTGTGCTGCGCCAGCTGGAGATCATTCTGAAGCTGTTGAAGCTGCCGTCTATGACTTGCAGCAGCGTCTGCAGCTTGTGACTTTGTGATATTTGCTTCAGACGTTGACAGCTGCGCCTGCTCCTCGGCTTGAGTCTGCATCAACACTCATGTTGCTAGTCTGTCAAGTCTCTGACATGCAGAGTCTAGTGCAGATGGCAGCCGCCACAGGCGCACCTTTGCATCCTCTGTATGTCTCAGGTCCCTCCGCAAGGACAATATCTTCTGTTCAGCCTGCGACAACTGCTTCTCTGTATCAAGCCTTTCCTTACTGCGCTGACTGTTCAGAAAGTCTCTTTCTCCTTGGATAGTGGCAAGGCGCTGAGCATCTGTCTGAGTGGTGCTCTTGGCTTGTTCAAGCTGCTGGCTCAAATTGGCTATCTCTGCTTGTGAAAGCTTCAGCTCGGCTTCGAGTTCCTGTATCTTTGAGCCTTTGTTTGCCAGGTACTGCAGTGCATCAGCTGGCTGAGTGATGCCTGCTCGGCCTGTATATGCTGTACTAGGTCGTCCTGCTGTGACTGTACCCAGAGGAGGCCGTGCTGACAGGCCTGTGCTGTGTCGTCTGTGCCCAGCATTGGCGACGGCAGGTTGTCGTTTCGCATCCGCTGTACCCAAAGCCTGTTGCAGCAATCATATGGTCTGAACATGCAGATCGAAGGCCACATATGTAGCGTCCTTCTGCCCGTTGTGTGGACCCCCTGGTGTTTTACCTGTTTTTCCTGATCTTCACCGCCGTCCAACCTGCGCTTCTTGGCCGTTTGTTCTGCAGCTATTGCTAGATCTTGTCTTAGATCTCGTGGCTTAGCAGCAGACGGTTGATCCACACGATCCACGGGAAGCGACATCTTGCCAGTTTCGTCTTGCACTCACTGCGGACAGAGGCAATTGGGCTGACTTTCTCAGCTAATGTTGTGTCCTTTGACTGATACCACATGCATTTGTATAGCAGTCTGTATCTCAGAGTACAATTGTGAGAAATTGTGGTCTGGTCAACATAACCAACATAACTGGAACAATGCAGGCTGATCCTCCTGCATGCATGTCAGTCACCCAGCACCAGTCAAGCAGAGAAGACTGAATGATGTATGTGATGCAGGAGAGACAATGGTCTTCCTTTTGATGAAGACCTGCTATACCTCCGGATAGAGAGCGGAGATCCCACTGTCCTTGGCAGCAAATGGGAGAACAGTTTGTACATAGCTGCTGGCCCAGACCCCTTCATCCTTATAGAAAAGGCAGTGGCTGCAGCAGCGCAACTCTCAGGTGGTGCTCAGCAGAGACAGGACAAGCAGCAGCCTGACTCGCTCGACTGGTTTGGGTGGTGTACATGGGACGCCTACTACAGCAAAGTGTCTGCCAGAGGTATATACTGTTCATGCCTATGCAGCAATGACTGTGCCATCTTGAACGCTGAAAACATACTGTGTCATACTCATGCAACCAGAGCAAGGCATTGCTTCCTAGGACTACCTGCAAAAATTGAATCATTGCACATTCCTCAAATCCAGCAAACAGCGTGCCTTGGTTTTGTGCAGTAGCCAAATGCTCCTTGGCCTGAACTCCAAATCTTGACTGAATTTTGTTGCATTCAGCATGACAGCAAGGTGAGCATGGTCTGCATACAGGGCTACATGAGGGCTTGAAGACCCTATCAGATGGTGGGACGCCACCAAAGCTGCTGATCATTGATGATGGTTGGCAATGCACAGATGTGGATTTGCCCCTGCGCAAGCCCATGACAAGCCGCATGCTGATGATAGAGGAAATGCGTGAAAGCATGGAGGGCACTCAGGATGAGTTTATTGACGCCGAGCTTGAGTGGCTGGCCAGAGGAGCCAAAGATTTGCCCCCCTCTAGCTCTGCTGGTAAAGTGCTCAGCCATGTGTTGGCGACTGATTGATTGCAGCATGCTGGTTCTGCAGTGTGATCAAATGCCATCTGATCTGCCACTCAACAGCTGTGAACACACTCGCAATCTTGCGTTCTGCTACAACTGAATTGTCTCAGCGGTCAATGCTTCTGAAACGAGGAGTGACAACAAATGAAAACAATGAGTGAAACATGTTTGACTCTGCAATCTACGCACAGAGTTCTTGGTCATGCATTCATGTATAGGATGCAAGGATTGATCCATTTTTGGGGGCTGTGTTTGAAGCAGAGGGGCATCTGGATTGCAGGATCTGCTTTGCAAAATCTGTCTGCTGATGAGGAGGTGCTAGAGAAGGAGTACGAGGGCATTCCCCGCCTCAAGTCTACCCTCAAGATCAAGAGCAAGCCCAAGACCAAGCACCAGAAAGGCACCTACCGCCGAGGCCGCAGACCTGAGAAATCAGGCCCTGTCTCAAACAACCCCAGCATTCTTGGCGCTAGTGCAACCACCACAGGCTTCCAGTCTGAGGCCTTTGACCTGGATTTGACAGATCAGCAAAGCTGGGATGAGCAGCAGATGTCGAGCATGAGCGGAGATTTTTTGGAAGGATCTGTTTTGGCGCCTTCTCAAGCACAGCAAGACCAATACGAGTCACGGTCCGCTGAAGCTTCCAGCTCAGCTGCTTTGTCAAGAAGAACTCAGCCCGGCAATGGCGTGAGCAATGCTGGTTCAACCGACAGTGAAAGGTCTGCACAGAGGGGAAGTGAGGAGGGGCGAGGTCAGGGTGAGTGGGAGGGATCTGATGCAAGCAGCAGCAGGCAGAGCGCCAGTAACACATTGGCAACAAGGGATGCAGGGGAGCAGGCAGCTGCTCGCGTGCAGGAGCCTATATCTGAAGAACAGCAGGGCTACTCCCTCATGTGGTAGGCCCACACTTGACTAATGCTGACCAATTGGAGTTTGAACACATTGAAACTTCACACTCAGCCATCTGAACATCTGCCACCTTTGGAGTTATGTAACTCATGTTGTTAACCCCTGACTGCAATATTTGTCAAACACCAGTCTGGCAGCCAGATGAAGGACGAAGTTTGCTGCCTAGTATCAAACAATGTTAAGATGGTTGTCATCTTGTGTCAATTCTGCAGCAGAATTACTTTTGTCCTGCGGTGTGTCGGCTACTCATGTGTAGCAGCCAGGCTACTGTTTGATAAAGCTGAGAAGTTGTGCAGGTTGGTGTCTGCTGTGACACAGCGAGTGGCAGGAGGCATCATAGGCCTGCTTGAGGCAGTGCTGCTCAAGTTCTACCAGTATGTGGTGGACCCAGCAGAGCCTGGCACCTGGCCCATTCGCTTCTTCACCTGGGCCGCCACTGGCCCCATCAAGTAGGCCCATGTCTACATACTGTTCAGCTTCCATTTGCATCGCTGTCTGCTATGCACGCTGATGTCTACGAGCTTGCTTTCCTTTGCATGAACGTCTCTCAATGAAGCTGGCACATCAGCTTTGAACTGGCTGACGCACAATTGAGGATGAGAGATGCCTACTGCATGGCTGCAACAAAGACACATGCCACCATTTGTTGAGAGTGTGCTTTTCAGCCATCTCACTGTCCATGTATACAGCAAGAATCTGCCTCAGTCCTTGCCTGCTGTAATGGCATCTCCTGTACGGCTAACATGTAACTGCTGTTTGCTGAAGTCTGCAACAAAGCAATGGTTAGCATAGCACGTTCTGGTCAATTGCAACCGTGTGTGGGCCTGATGTCACAGACTGTGAGCATCTCAGCATTGTTGGACTGCTGCAGGTCAAACCTGTTAGAGTTCTACGCGTCATCGGGAGACTTCACACGTAGGCTCACATCTGTCAAGGCCAATGGCAAGTTCTCATCCCCAAGTGCTGGTGCTCAGGATTACTGGACGGTGAGACGTCAATACTCAGGCGCGCTAGTCATCGGGTAGCATGGATCACACAGCCTTGGCTGCTGCAACCTTGTCCTTTGCGCATATGTAAGCTGCATGAGACAGCAGTTTCCTGCAGACAAGTGCTTGCTAGTATTGCAGGCATGCATTCAGCCAGCACATGCACAAAGCTGCTCTCATGTGCCTGCGCCCACCTGAAAGATGCAGCATTGCATTCACATAGCAGTGCCTGTTACTTCAAGCCAGTTGCGTTTGACAAGTGTTCTGTGTCGTTGTTTGCAGGAGGAGCCAGAGAGGCTTGGGGATGTGGTGGCATCTTTACGTCAGCTGTGGGGCTTGAAGCACATCTACTGCTGGCACGGCCTTGCAGCCTACTGGAGCGGCGTTGCCACAGGTCAGCCGCCCTCGCATTAATGTTGTCTGCTGGCAACTGCATCCCATGACAATCAATGCTGGGCTGCTACCTCAAACATGCTACTTGTGGACAGGAATGCAACAGAGTAGCCCCATAAGTGGCCGCATAAGGACACAACTCGACTGGGGAGGCCATTGTCTGCTCTTTCCCTTTTGGCTGTCTCATTGCCAAGACTGATGTGCTGCTGATCCACTTGGCAAAGTACATTGTTCCATGTCACTTTAAAGGCCCATCATTGACTGCTGACACTCTGACAAAGCATGTGACCTGGTGTGCATGCAGGCAAGGATGAGGCTGGTGTAGCTAAGTATGATGCACGCATCATGTATGCCATTCCCACCCCAGGGCTGGCCGAAGTGGAACCCAGCATGAACTGGAACCCCTCTGTAGTAGCTGGCATAGGAGTCGTTGCTAATCCTGCTACACTGTACAATGACATGCACTCCTACCTGGCTGCCTCAGGTGTGACAGAACGCTGCTTGTTTCGGCTGTGCTGCTAGTTGGTGCAGCCCTTGATCTTGTTTTGCCAGGTTGTTCAGCGTTGACGGCATGCGTGTTACAAAAGGGTAAGCATTGGCTATGTGTAAGCGACTATGGGCATGTACACAGACCTCTGTGCGTTGAGTGCCAAAGAGTTCAGTCCTGTCATATCTGCCTGGCGCACCTACTTGGCTGTGTTGATGTCTAGCAAGAGGCATAGTGATGTGTGTATGGCAAAATCCGTTTTTGAGCTCTTTCACAGCTGCTGCTGAAGTTCAGCGACACCATTGTGCTTTGCAGCCAGTGCTTGGGAGTGTAGTCACACACAGCTTGTAATGTATGCATGGCCTTCAAGCAGTCATGGCTGCTGCAGGTATCACTGGCGTCAAGGTGGACTGTCAAGCTGGTGTAGGGCTGATTGGCAGTGCCATGGGTGGAGGGCCAGCTGTAGCCCAGCAGTACCATCTGGCCCTGGAGGAGTCCATCAGGCAGCACTTTCCTACCAATGACTGCATCAACTGCATGTGTCACTCCACTGAAAACTTCTACAGGCAAGTCATCAACTGCTTCATTGAAACAGCCTTGCTGCCATTTGCTTGGCAGACTTTGGCAGTCCCACAACCGTACAAATGTAAGCAGTCAGCCAGTACTGTTACCTGTTTTCAACAGCTGTCAGTTTCCACGTACAATGCCTGGCAGGTGGTTTGGCGCAGCAGTGCCTTGCATGTTGAGTCTTTCCAATTCCACACATGTGACCTTGAATGGCATCCATAAATCATCCGATCATGGGCTGATTGTCACAGGTTCAGTGACACAGCGGTAGCACGTGTGTCAGATGACTTCTACCCCCGGGACCCGGCCTCCAGCAGCCCCCACCTGGCAGCCTGCTCCTACAACTCCCTCCTCATGGGTGTCCTCATCCAGCCTGACTGGGATATGTTCCACAGGTAAATTCCAGCAGCATACTAGCACATGCAGACGCACGTCCAGATCTGCCCTGCTGCTGTTCAGAATGCCGATTGCTGGGCTACAATATTGCAGTGACGCATCCAGGATGTTGTGCATTGCCCTGTGCATATGTGTGAGGCTTTGAGGGGCAAAGAATAGCTCACTGGTGCAATTTTGAGAATTGGGCTTGTGTCAGGGCCAGCGCAGTGTGCAGTCCAATACAGACATCTGCGACAGTCTTGCCTCGGTACCTTTGCTCTCCTGACTCTGTCACGCCAAAACCCTGCTGCAATTCGCAAAAGCAAGCAAGCCATAACTGGGTGGAAATGTGCATATGGTATAAATACTGACCTGACTATAATGAAAGCCGTAACTGCACAGAAAGTTCCCAATTATGCTTCTGAACATGCGTGTGTACATGCTGGCAATATGGGCTATATATTTTAAGATACATGGCCTCTCAATTACTGTGCCACTGCAGCAAGCATCCAGCAGCCGCAGTCCATGCAGCAGCAAGGGCAGTGAGTGGGGCTGCCGTGTATGTGTCTGACAGCCCTGGCAAGCATGACTTTGACATCCTCAAGCAGCTGGTCCTGCCTGATGGCTCAGTGTTGAGGGCGCTGCTGCCGGGCCGGCCCACCCTGGACTGCCTCTTTGTAGACCCCTTGCGGGACGCACAAAGCCTTCTCAAGGTATGGGTACTGCCAGCAAACCCTGACTTTGATCATCTGGCATGGTCCTCCTGGGGACTGTGCACAAATTATTTTGTTTGTCGCATGGTTACAGGCACCTCAGTGACACACTTGGCCTTTACACACACTTGACTTGGCTTTTGAGCACATGCATGGCAAGTGTGGCTGATGTCACAACAGGACTAAAGGGGTCAAGCTCTGAACAGGCAGGACACTGTTGTACACAGTCAGGGTTCAGGGTCAGGGTTCAGGGTCAAGGTGTAGGTTTTGGGGTTATTCTTTGGGCTGTTCTTGTGATGGCCACATATGCTTCCAGGTGTGGAACATGAACAAGTACAGTGGTGTGGTTGGTGTCTTCAACATTCAGGGCTCCTCGTGGTCAAGGACGCGCCGCCAATTCATCATTCATGACAACTCACCTCCGCCTTTGACCACTGTAGTCAGACCAGCCGACATTCCTCTCTTCTCAACCAGTCAAGCACCAGATGAAGAGCCGACTTCAGGCAGCAATGGTGATCAGTCTGCAAGCAGCAGCAACAATGGAGGCAGCAGTGCACAGCAGTTTGCTGTATACAGCAATGCTACTGCTGACATGAGTGTGTTGGGTTTGGAAGATGAAATACCAGTCTCGCTACCAGGTAGCTTGGCAATCAAACTTTCTCTTTCCATGCATGTCATGTGAAACTCATTGTTCAAGGTGGCTGACTGCACGCTTTGTAGCAGTGCTACATGTAAGGTGTTCCACTCTGCAGCGCTACACGTTGCTCTCTTGCTCATTCTGCAATGCTACATGAATTTGCAAATGTCAGTCCTGCACTGATTGGCCTGCAAAAAGTACTTTCAAGGGTTGAGGTATATGATGTCTGGAGCTGTTGTCCCTCAGGTTGTCCTCCTCACTGGTCTGCAGGTGGAACAAGTGCAGTGCTCACAGTTGCTCCAGTGATACAGCATCAGGGCCTCAAAGTAGCTGTCATTGGCCTGGTCAATATGCTCAACAGTGGTGGTGCCATTCTTGGCTGCAAGTTGCAGTCAGTCACTGGCACCACAAGTACTGATCAGTCCAGATTGCGGTCTGGCAATGGCAGCAGCCGCAGCACAGAATGCAAGCTTGATCTTGTGATCAAAGGTCATGGCACACTGATGCTGTACTGCAATGATCGCCCGCAGTCTGTGAGTGCCGACCTTGGTGGTTTCCCTTTTGACTACGATTCAGCAACAGGCCGGCTGACAGTGTCCTTGACAGGGGAGCACTTGCAGCAGCAGGTTGTGCTCAGGTGGTGAGGGGTGTGGTGCAGTAGATATTTGATTAAGTCGATTTGTTTGGTGAGGGAGGTGAAGTTGGCAGCTCTGAGAGTGAGTTTTGGCCTTGTTTCATCATCATTCACTTATGCTGTTTGGCTGCTTAACTTTCGTAGTTGTATCACAAAGCGTTGTTTGATGCAGTGAGCAAGGTTTTCTTGTGTGTTGTGCGTTGCATGAGGGATTGTCCTTACATATAGCATACAGCAATGTTGTATGTCAGCCTGCATACAGTAGCATTGTGTGTTGTTCATTCTTGCATGTCGTCACAAGCTGCTACTTGTGCTGGAGAGTGCATGACTGTTTGATGAGGATGTTGGTGATTGTCATTGGGCATCTGACAATGACACAGCGCTCTTGCTGCAAATTGTCAAACTGTATGTAGCTTCCAGTAGCAGTAACTTGCTCTGTACGCCGTAATTTGGTCCAAGCAGTGGCACAAAACAATATGCTCAGCGAAGGCAATGCGTTGCATTTATAAACGACACCAAGGTGCCGAAGGCGTTGACTGACAGAAATTCAGCATGTCAAGCGTGAAAGTAACCATCAAACCTACCTCTGGCGGTGATAAGTTTCAGGCAGAAATAGAGGCCTCATCAACAATCCGAGAGTTGAAGGAGGAGGTTGCGCGCAAATGCGATACAGCTGCCGACCAACAGCGGTTGATTTACAAGGGACAAGTTTTGAAGGACGACAGAACAGTCGATAGCTACGGTAAGTTGGCAGAATGACCCCAAGACGTTGATCGGCAACCTTGTCGACAACGACTGACGACGTTATTTGCGATAGGCATTCAGAGTGAACACGTCCTACATATGGTGAAGGGCCGAGCTCAGGGATCAACAGCAAGGTTCGTCTTCCCTGAGTATGCAAGGTCACTGCTTTTTTGTGTCACTGCATACATATGGGACATGCATGGACAGCACCGTGACTGACATATGGTGCCACTGCTGTGCAGCACTACTAGCTCTAGCGCAGCAGCATCTGCACCTCCAAGCTCAGGGGCTGCTTCATCAGCACCTATGGGGTCAGGAGGGGATTTAGGTCTTGGTGGTCTGGTGAGGCTGGACCCCTGTATGCCAGTCTTACTTTTTTGTACACTATGTAGTAGCAGCGGCTTGCAAGTACAGTCATGGACCGCGTCAAACTGCAATTTGCCAGAATTGCTCCTTGTCAGACTGCAAAGTATTGTCTATGGGGCTGTGTGGCATGCATTGATTGCTCCAATCGCAGGGCCTGGGTGGTATGAACATGGCAAACCCTGAGCAAATGCAGCAGGCTATGAGCCAGATGATGAACAATCCAATGATGCAGAGTGTGCTGAATGATCCAGAAATGTTGAGAAACATGTTTTCAAGCAATCCTGCCATACAACAGGTATGCATGAGCTCATCACAAAGGCTGTGTTGCCTGTAGGCTTTTACATTGAACGCTGCTTACATCGCTGAACAACAAGGATAACTAACTTAGCTGAAATATTATTTCTTGTTTTTGCAGCTTATGGACCGCAACCCAGAGTTTGCACAGGTCCTAAACAACCCACAACAGCTTCAGGAGGCCATGCAGGCAGCATCAAACCCGGTGAGTGCTGCGGCATGTTGCAAGGCACCTTAGTCTATTGGGTCAGCATAGCTGCAGAACTGGCATTCTGTCAATCTAGCTTCTCACTGGCACGCTGCCTCTGTGCAAGGTGTATGTCTGTCCTAGGCCTTGCAAGACTCCAAGTGCATTGTCAATGCAACATGCCAAGGCTCCACGCACTTCTCTGCCTCAGCGTTGTCTCCGCTGATCATTTCTTGAGGCTGGCGCAGCTGCCTCTTACTCCTCTCTGCTCTGTGCGTGCAATCAAGCAATAATACTGGTTGGTCCCTTCTGCGGCGCAGGCCCTTATGAGAGAGCAGATGAGGAGTCAGGACAGGACCATGGCTAACATTGAGTCACACCCGGAGGGCTTCAATGCTCTGAGGCGCATGTATGAGAACTTCCAGGAGCCCCTCATGGATGCTGCTACTGGACAAGGCAACAGCCAGCAAGACCCTCTTGCTGCTTTGCTTGGTGGTGCAGCTGCAGGCGGAAATGCCTCGACAGGCAAGCTGACCTGTGCCAACTCACAGTTCACCCCTCCCTTACGCTTGTCAGACTTGCAAGTTGATCCTGAGGGTTTGAACTTGTAGGATAATGTTATCAGATGCATTTGGCTGCGGTCTTGCACCCAGACCTGTCAGGGAAGCAGCCACAATTGCATTGCCCCGTCGCAAGATCTAGCCTTTACAATGTAGTCAAAGACTTGTGGTCTAGATCTGATCTGCCTGTCATGACTTGCAAGCCCTCCAACCACACATCCCAGTAGCACCTTAGACGCTTGCTGATGTTGTCAATGCGTATACAGCATGCTCAAAGAGACACTCTTCATACACTGTTGTCTTTGCAACACCCCACGCATGATATACAGGAGGTGCAGCATCAACACCAAGCAGCACAGATACTGCAGCATCCAGTGCCCCCAACACAGCACCCCTACCCAACCCTTGGGCTCCTAGCTCTGGAGGCAATGCAGGGGCTGCAGCTGCAGGTGTGATCCACCTCCTTCTCTGTGTGTCTTTGTCATGCATGGGCATGGTCATACTGCATGTGGGCACTTATGTACCGCATTGAGTTGATTTTGCATTAGTCATGCACACCTGTGCAGATGCTTTCGTTGCACCTGCATGCAAGACTTATGTGACAGCATCACAGCAGAGCATCAAACATTAATATGCAGTGCATAACAGCCATGGCAGTACCTGCCATATGCACCTTTGATTGTATGCTTGGTGATGCAGGTATTGGAGGACTAGCTGGTCTTGGTGGTCTGGGAGGTATGGAGGGTCTTGCTGGTGAGTCATCTGCCTGATGTCATCAATGCTCAGCTTGCTCACCTCAGACGTTGCTAGATTTTGTGCTGAATTGCGGCTGTGGCATGACTCGCACCTTGCATGCAACCTCAAAATAAAGTTTGTACCAGCACCTCCCAAGTTGCTGGGCTACTGCCTACTAATCCCGGTTGGTTCAGGTCAAGAAGATACTGCTGGTGTAGAAACCAACCTGCCCGCTGACGTGTCAGCAGCATACCTGACTTGCTTGTGACACAAGCAAATGGGCTGTGCCCTTACGCAGTCTAGATGTGTTCAGGGCTTGGTGGGATGGGGGGTGCAGGGGGCGGGGCCCCTGACATGGGGGCCATGCTGCAGATGCTGCAGCAGCCTGGGGTGCAGCAGGCCCTGCAGGGCGTCCTGTCCAACCCACAGATGATGCAGACCATGATGAACGCCAACCCCCAGATGCGTGCCATGATGGAACAGAACCCTCAAGTCAGGTGAGCTGGAAATATGTGCGCCAGTCCAGCAATACCTTTGAAAAGCACAGCTCAGAGAATGCTGCAACATCGCGAGCACAGTGTTTCCTGCACATCTTGCAGAGGAAGGCGCATACAGCCTGCAGTCAGAAGTGAGCCGTCACTTTCCCCTGCCTAGCTAGGTTTGCTTCACTTCACAGCTGTTATGAATCCTTCGGCATTTAGACTGTCCTGGAAGCTCTTTTGTCTGGCCCACTTTCAGACTGTCAGGGGGCATTTTTGTTCACAGTTTGAACAATTAAGTGAATGCAACTGACGGCTTACAATGACACAATCAACGGCGTCAGTCAGGTTGTTTGTCACAACCAGGAGTGCACTAGGACACTACTGAGGACACTGGTGAGACATGTGCAGATGGTGAGACATGACGTGCAGGGAGGTGATGAACAACCCAGAGCAGATGCGACAGATGCTGAACCCTCAGAACATGCAGGCCATGATCCAGATGCAGCAGGCAGTGCAGCAGCTGCAAGGCAGTGGCCTTGCTCCCCCCGGGGCAGGCGGCCTGCCAGGGCTGGGTGGTGCTGGTGGGGACATGGCAGGATTGGCAGCACTGCTTGGTGGTGGTGGAGGAGGCTTTGGTGGTCTTGGTGGTGGTGGTGGGGGGGTGCCTCCTGTAGCAGACCCAGAGACTGCCTATGCGTCACAATTGACTCAGCTGCAGGTAGGCATCAACTCCACATTCCATCAAGTTATTGGTTGACTTGTATTTGCTGGTTTGTTGCAAACGAGGGACTCAGCTTCCTAATGACTTCAATCTGTAGGAAATTCGTCCCTGTGTCTTCACCTAGCTTACATGAAAAACACGAACAGTGCAGGGTGTGGCATTTTGCAGTAATAGTTGGGTCTTAAGTGCATATGGGTTAATCGAGGCATTTGCAATTTGACGAAAACCATTGATTCTTATTTGCAGGACATGGGTTTTGGTGACCGTCCAGCCAACATCAGGGCGCTCCAAGCTGTCAGTGGAAATGTCAATGCTGCCGTAGAACGCCTTTTGTCTGGACTGTGATTCTGTTTCAACTTGGTAAAAGGATCATGAGACATTTGCAAGCCGCCAGCAATATGGCTAACGCATTCGGGTATCACTTGACCCTGATACTAGCCTTGATTTAATCTGCTTGCTGATGCAAATGGTGTATCGGCGCGTACTTTGTCGTACTTTGCATCAGGCCGCAATAACAACAGCCTCATTAGCAATGCTTTTATCTATGAAGAGCAAAATCAGCAGTCAATTACGTGGCACTCAATAGCACGCATACGTGCAGTGCGCAACACCATCATTACCATTTGTGTCCTGTACTTCTGAAGGTTGTGTACTGAGAAGAACCGAAGAGGTGACAACTTGTATCAAGGTAAGGGCATAATGCGGTGACCAACGCCAGTGAACGTGGTATCTGTGTTCACCATGCGGTTGCCGGCATGCATACTCGTGCTTGAGTGCCAACTGCGCGTGAAACGTTCTCGTTGCGTGAAGTCTGATTTTGCTACTGATTTGAACAACTGCGATCCGAGAGCATTTGAGTCCCCTTGTCAGCTGCTATGCGTATGCGTGTGTATGCTGAACACGTGGACTTGGCATGCAGGGCAAGTCAGGATGTCCTCAGCAATCGGCAAGCAAGTAAACGACTCTATAGCTAAAGACAAGCAGGGGGACAAGCAGGGTCTTGGCGAACAGAATCCTTGTGAGGTCTGCAGTAAAGGCTGCACATGTGCAGACAACTGCAGTTGTGGCTCAGACTGCACGTGCAAATCATGTGCTGGAGCTCAGTCTAAGGCATCTGTACACAAGAGCAACGAGACCAGCAAGGCTAAGGGGAAATAGACGGCGTCTGTAGTGTATTGCCGAGAACTCTGTTAGAACGTGCAGTAAAAGTTATATTGCAAGGTGTGCCACTCAAAAAAAAAACTTTTACGCCTTTCGGCGTTCCCGGGTGCAAGCCCGAAGCAACCCTGGTACCGGAGACCGGGGTGGCCGCTGCGCAGCATATATATAGTTTCCAGGCAAAGCCTGTACCTACTTGACCC